>Ga0256405_10004435_pt1 | contig 26200 bp, 46 predicted proteins | sample RumenRJG_02DNA_FD_189096 | JGI IMG/M metagenome (GOLD analysis project Ga0256405, IMG submission 189096) | Bovine rumen microbial communities from Lethbridge, Alberta, Canada - RJG_02 | ecosystem: Host-associated > Mammals > Digestive system > Stomach > Rumen | place: Canada: Alberta... | reverse complement strand
ACTGCTTTTGGGGAATCAGAGTTAGATGTTGAGAAAATAATTAAAAAAGGTGAGCATTTAGAAATTTTAAGTGCTGAATGAGGAAATGATTATGGCAAGTAAAAAACAACCAATCGTAACTTTTAAGGATTACGAAGAATTTATTAAGTGTGCATATGAATGGGTAGATATTTTAGGACTTAATAATTGGTTATTTGAGTTTAGACTAATTAACAATAAAGAAATTGGTAAAACTAAAACAGGAGCATCAGAGCTTGGTCTTTGCTGTTTTAATACGTCAGATAATATGGCAGTAATCTCTATTGCTAACGGAGAAGGTTCTATTGCAGAATTTAATCTTGTACATGAACTTTTACATTGTTTACTAGAGTATGGTAATTGTGATCCTGTAGATTCTGATGAACAAGATGATTATGTAAATTTTTATCAAAGATCTATTCATTCAAGATTAAACCAAATGGCTAAGAGTTTATTACGTTCTAAGTATCCATCAATTACTAATAATTTCTTTAGAATTGAACTTGATGGTTTTATCGCACATATGGAAAGAGAAGAATTAGAAAGACAGGACTGTGCTATGTGCTGTGATTGTGCTAAAAGTAATAAAGGAATGAGATATAATGGCTAAAGCTAAGAAAACCAAAGTTACTTTGGAATATGAGGACTATGAGCAAAAACCATTTTATGATAAGTATGCTCCTCCAGTTCCTATAACTGAAAATCATAAAAGATATCATCAGTTACTTAAAGATAAAAATAAAAAAATTGTTGTTGCAGATGGATGGGCTGGAACAAGTAAAACAATATCTGCTATATATTATGCCTGTAATCACGTATTAAATCATGAAGCTAAAGGAATTGTACTTGTTAAAGAAATGTCTGATGATGTCGGATATTTGAAAGGGGATTTAGAGGATAAATACTTACCAAAAGTAAAACAATTACTTAGGTACATTGAATGTTTTATGCAATGTGATTATGGATCATTACTTGCAGATGAAACAGTTATTATTCAGCCTTTAAGTTATTTACAAGGTATGGACTATACTGGATACGTTATGTGCGTTGATGAAGCAGAGCTAATTACACCTGAAATGATGTATTGCATCTGCTCAAGAGGTAGTTATCGTATTTTTATAAATGGTGACACTAGTCCATTACAAGCCAATAATAAATTAGCTAAAGCTGGTATGAGTGGACTATCTTTCTTAATGGAGTGTATGAAAGGATCTAAAACTATAGGTAAGGTTACAATGGATTCAGAAGATGATGTAGTAAGAGATCCATATATCAAAGAAATTATTTTAAATATGCAACCTAAACTGGAAGAATTTAAAGCTCGTAAAAGGGAAAACAAAAAATGAGTGACTGGGTAAAATTTCGTGACAATCTTTTAAATAATCTGAAATTTGACAATGTTGACGAAGCTTTAAAGCAAAGCTTGACAATCCATATTAAAAATGATATACTACCTTTAGCTAAAGAATCTGCTGATTCTTTTATTTCTCAAATTAAAGAGCAAGCTAAAACGGAAACTGGTTGGGTTAAAATTAGAGATTTAATTGTCCTTCCATATATTATTTATGGTGGTTTATGGCTTATCGAACAAACACTAATTAAAACTGTTGAAGAAACTAAGAAGGTGTAGTAGTGAGTATAGATATAAAAGAAACCTATTTAGATTTTAATAGCCTGTCTGAAAGAAGTTACACAGATATGATTGTAATTCATCATACAGGTAGCCCAGATATGGATGCAAGTGCTGAACAGATTCATGGTTGGCATCTTAATAATGGCTGGTCTGGTATTGGATATCATTATGTTATTCGTAAGAATGGTACTATTGAACGTGGTAGACCTGAGTGGTCTATAGGATCACATGCTTATGGTGAAAATTCTCATACTATTGGTATTCATCTTAGCGGAGATTTTGAGCAAGCTTATCCTACTGAAGATCAACTTGATCGTTGTGGAGCATTAATAGCGGATATTTGTGATAGATATGGGATTCCTATTGATCGTAACCATGTAGTAGGGCATGGAGAACTTATGTCTACTGATTGTCCTGGTACTAATTTGCAAACTTATCTTGATGACGGTACTATTATTGGAAAAGCTATCTGGTATTATAATAAAGAAAATGGTATTGAACAGACTGAAACACAAGTTGTAGAACAAGATGGGGGCAATCAAGGTGGTCGTGGTTCTGAAAGATTTAATACTTTAGATTCTTTACCTGATTGGGCAAAGCCAACTATCGAAAAGATGATTAATAAAGGTCTGTTAAACGGCAATGGTGCAAGTTTAGATCTTTCATTAGATATGATTCGTATATTTGTAATAAATGATCGTGCAGGTCTATATAATTAATTAGTCTGGGGCAAGTTGAACTGACTTGCCCTTTTTCAGTTAGGAGGGGTTATATATGAAGAAGATTACAGTACAAACAATAAAAAATAAAGATAAAGCAAAGACTCTTGCTGAAATGCTATGTAGATTTTACAACTATGATGCTGTGGTAAATATTACAGATGATTTATTTAAGATTACAAACTCAAGTAATAATAGATGGGATGATGTTTTAATTTCTTTGTCTGAGTCTGAAGATAATTATACATATCTTTATTTTTGGGAAAATGGAGAAAAGGAAATGAATTTAGCTGCATGTCTATCTATGTATGTTAATGCTGTTCCTAATCCTCTTCCTTCTACTTATTTTTTAGTTAATCATACAGATGCTGTATTTTGTAAGATTGAACTTGGAAAAGAAACTAATGTGGTAGATATTGCTAAAGGTATTCATACTTTCTTTGAGGAATAATTTTTGTGGAAATTGGGGAAATAATGTATTCTCGTCCTGTTGCCATTAAAATAATAAAGAAAAATCCTAATGGTTCATACGTTATTCAGTATTTAGCAACAGGCAAAAAAGAAATTCTTACTGAAATTGAACTTTTTCGTAAATTTCAGCCAAGATACTCTTGACAAATAGGGCAGTATGTGCTATAATTTTAGTATAATGAAGGAAAGGGGATACGCTTCATGTTATACTTATTATACATCACTACTGCTCTTATTTTATTTACTTATTTTTTAGATAAGAATAGGCATATTTATGTTCGTATTTTCAGCCTTTATGCTAGTGTTGGATGCAGTGTAGAAATGATATGTAAAATGTATGGCTTTTATTAACTTTTCGGCAAATTTTCTATTTTTTGCCAGTATGCTACGGAGGTTTGCATGAGAAAGATTTATAACACTAATCAAGGTATTGACATCTATATTGACTTAAATGAAACTAGTTATCATGATCCAGAAACACAAAAATGGCTTTGGGATAAAGCTAAAGTAGTGTATAGTGGTCTTAATACTTCTCCACTTATGTTTTTAGATAATAAAGTAACCATTGGTTGGGAAGATGACGGACATATTTGTTTTGATTCAGATTGTCCAGTATTTAATATTCTTTATTTTGAGGTTCTTTTGCGTGACGGACAAAGTTTACTACAAAAGATTCAGAAAATTTCAGAAAAGGGGTGATACTTTTGCAAGAATCTATTAGATTTCAGTTAAAAGAATTAGAGAAAATGGCATTAGATCCAGAGCGTGAAGAACTTCAGAAAAAAGTTTCTCAATTTGTAGTAGATTCACTAAATAAACTAGAAGAACTTCAAATTGACCCTATGTATTCTACACAACTTCTTTCTGTTTTAGCTTCTGGGTATCCTGTAGTAACTTTAACAGAAGATAACGCTAGGTGGAAAATGAATAAAACAGGAGATTTAGAACATTTTCTTTGCAAGCATATAATTAAAAGAAATGGTCAAATATTCAATACATTAGGCTATGTATTTTTTGAGCCAGAAAGTGATAGAGGATTTACGGATAAAATTTATAGTATGAAGAAATTAGAGCTTCCTTGTCCTGCAACAGCATTAAATCCTGTATATTTACAACTTAAATATAAATTGAATGAAAAATCTCTTGAAGATCAAGTGAAAACACTAATTGATTACAAACAGGCTAAAGAAACAGAGAATGAACATATTAGAGAAACGTGAACTTGCTAAAGTTATCATTCAATACAATAAGGGCAACTTAGAACCTTTTAATGATATTACTAAAAAGCATTGCCCTTCTGTATTTGATTTACCTTGTGCTTGCTCTGATGGAGAAATTACTTGTAAGGGTAACTGTATTCTTTGTTGGAGTTTTGCTTTACGTGAATTTGCTTTTAATAATTTTGGAGTGGACTTAAATGAAATCAAACCAATGTCGAGAGCTATTGTATAATGTATTAGTCAAAACATCAAATATTGAAGATATGGAAAAACTTCTTTCTTCTTTGTGTTCTGAGTCTGAACTAGATAAGATGGCACAAAGACTAAAAGTTGCTAAAATGTTTTTGGAAGGTGCTAAATATAGAGATATAGTAAAAGAAACTAATGCTAGTACAGCAACTTTAGCTAAAATTAAATTTGACTTATTTTATGGGAAGAAGGGATTAGTAAATGTTTAAAGGTAGTAGACATAATGGCGGTATTCGTTGGAGTAAGAAAAGAAGCTGGGATCTTTTTGCATATTTAGCTCCTTTTCTTGCTAGTGAATTACGTGCTTTTAAGAAGGCTAATATAAATGGTGTTCCCAATTCTTTTGCCGAACTGTCTGATGGAGATGTAGATAAGGGAATGGAACTTTGGCATAAAACTATAGATAAAATGTATTGGAGTTTCAATGAAATAGCAAAAGATCATCCAAATTCCCCTTGGAATATTGCTTGGGAAAAATATTGGAAAGAATATGGTCAGTATAGAAAACCAAAAGATTGGTTTTATGAAGAAAATGGACATCATTATTATAATTCTGATGACCGATTTGTACTGCCACCAAAAGAAGAACAAGAAGAATATAATAAAAAAGTAAAAGAAGGATTACATTTATTTGCAGAGCATTTTGAGGAGTTGTGGGATTAATTATGTATCTCAAACTATTTTTTAAAAGGCTATTTAAGCCTTATGACTTTAAATATATACATACAAATGATTATTACTTAAATTTATTTTACGATGACCTTGTTAATTTAGATTGTAAAATCTGCTTAGAGCATGATAAGAATTATGTTAATCATTTATTATTTTTTTCAGATTATGGTGGATACGCTTTTAAATTTAAGGATTGTCTTGAGTCTGTTGGATTTAAGGTAAAAACAACATTTTATAGCTTAGACGATGAAGATAGAGGTGGCATTTTATTTACAGTGTATTTGGACAATCTTTGGGAGTTGATGTAATGTTATCGCGCAAAGAAGCTGTTCTTCAAATGATTGAAAGTAGAAATAAAGAATTAACTAAAGACATCCCAGATCTTTTAGATAAAGTAAATGATAAAATTCAAATTTCTGTTAATAAAGGTTTTGGAGAGGTAGATGTTAATTTACATGGAGAGTATATTGAGTCTATTAAATCCTTAATAACATACTTAAAAGATAAGGGATTTTATGTTAAATTTTATACAGAAAGATTTGGTAATTTACCTAATGGGTTAAAAATTCCTCATATAATTATTAGATGGGATTTGCCTTGGTGGAGGCGTTTATTTTGAGTATATATAGATTATGTTATGTAGACGATAATATTTTATATTTTACAGACCACTTTAAAACTCAATGGGCCGATGATTGGAATGATGCCCCTTACGAACATAACGCTGGAACTCCTTACAAATGGATGCCTGATTGGTCTGATGAAGAAAACATTAAGCATGGTCATGGGCATTTAAGGATATTTGCATATGAACATAATTGGCTTATTAAAAAACCTTGTGATAATTATGGTTATAATAGTCCATATTCAGTAGAGGATATAAATAATGGTGCTATAGCTTGGCTATTCTGTGAGGATGTAGGAGGCTTAATGGCTGGAGCTACTATTAAAGAAGCTAAAGAATGGTTTAAAAAGGCTAATACTAGATTTGGAGAGTTAAAATGATCACAAAATTATTACAAATTTGGCTAGGAAAATCACAAAATTCTAAGAAACATAGTCTACGTTGGTGGGATCGTAAGTTATAACTAATAAAATGTATAATTTTTGTAAGTTTTACAGTTATAACTAATAAAGGAGTATTTTATGCGAAAAAGATTTGATTTTGTAGGGCATACTTTTAGGATTACTAAAAATTTTTCTTACAACATGGCATATGAAGCTTTTTGTAAGGGATATGTAGATCCTAAAGAACTTATGGGCAAAGAAGCCTTAATCCCTAATGAATATGGCTATGAAAAAGAATATACAATAGTAGAAGTTGCTAATAAACAAATGGGATTAGATTTTTTCGGAAAACACGTAACTAGAACATATATTACTGCTATAGATTCTGGACAAGGTAGACAATTATACTATTATTGGCAAAGAGATTTTCAAGGGTTTGACGGTTCAGAAATCTGGAACTTAGATTCTAAAATATTAGAATATTTAATTCCTCGATTAGAATATTTTTCTAAATATGGTGGTGGTCAAAAATGGTTTACTAGTTTTAAAGATGGGGAAGAAGTTTGGGAAAAAGGTTCTAAGTTTGTAGATGAAATGGTTAAAGGTTTTAAAATATTAAAAGAAAAGCAGTATACTACATGTACTAATTATGATAATCAATGTATAAATAGAGCTTTTAATCTGTTTAAAAGATATTTTAGTAGTTTGTGGACATAGGGAGGGGTGAGATTTGTTAGATAATCGTTGGGTGATAGCTATAGCTACAATATTGCTTCATATGAGTGTTGGTGGAATATATGCTTTTAGCGTTTTGGTTAATCCTATAATAGCTCAATGTGGATTTGGATTAACTGAAACAACATTTACATTTGCTTTAGGAATTTTTTCGCTTGGTATTGCTGCATATTTTATGGGAGTTAAAGTTGATAAGTATAAAATAAGTAGTATTGGTATACCTGCTTCGATAATATTATTATTAGGATATTTAGGATCTGCTTATGCAGTTCATATTGGATCTTTATTGATGCTTTATTTTTGTTATTCTATTTTAGTAGGTGGAATGACAGGAGTTTTTTACATATTACCAGTTAGTAGTCTCATTAAACATTTCACTGACCATAAAGGGGTAGCAGCTGGTGCATGCATCTGTGGTTTTGGTGGAGGATCTATAGTAAGTGCTATGCTAATGGAGTATTTAGTTAGCACATATGGACTTGTAGCTAATTTTATTATATTAGGTGTATTATTTAGTATTATTACATTTATTGCTTCTTTAATTATTAAGCCACCAAAAAATAAAGTACTTAAAGCTATTTATGATAATCAACCAGACATTAAACCTAAAGATGTATATAAAGCATGGCAGTTTAATTATCTACGCATAGCATTTTTTATTTCTATTTTTTGTGGTATTGGATTACTATCTGTATGTTCACCAATAATGCAAAGCACATTTGGATTTAGTGCTATTGACGCAGCATCATTTGTTGCATTAGCAGGAATTGCAAATATGTCTGGTCGTTTTATATGGGCTAGTTTATCTGAAGCATTAGGCTCTATAAAAATGCTTTTAATATTTGCAATAATTGGAGCTACAATGTATTGGAGTATTGCAATTACTAGTAATTTATACATATTCGAGTTTGCACTACTTTCTTTAATTTCATTTTATGGAGGCTTTTTCGCTTGTGTTCCTCCTGCATTAGCTGATATGTTTACTGCAAGATATTTATCTACAATACACGGACGAGCTTTGATCGTTTGGGCATTTGCAGGAATATCATCAAGTCCATTACTAACACTATGCATTGAACTTACTGGTACATATATTCCAATGTTATATTTATATGTAATACTCATGTTAGTAAATGTTTATCTATTAACCAAATTAAATAAGGGTGCTTTTGAGTACAGAACAGATTTAGCTTAATTAAATTTTACACAATCAAAGTCGAGGAAAATTTCTCCTTGACTTTTTTTATTTCTTATGGTAAACTTATTTCAGAAAACTAAAGAAAGGAAGTAATAGTATTGGAAGCAGTTTTTGTAGTATTAGTAGCAATAGTTTTTCTGATTGCTGGTTTTGGGGCTTACTACCTCAACAAAGTTCTTAAAAGGTATTTAGGTTAAATAGGAAGGAAGTAATTATTATGGATTGTACTATGTGTGCGTGTCATGACTGTGCTCAAAGAGATAATTGTGCAAGTTGTGGTTGTGATGGCGGTGGATGTACTTATGATGACCCTATTGGGTTTACTTCTGAATGTGATGATTATGAAGTAGACCCTTACAATGAAGCTAATTGGGATTATGACGAGGATGATGAAGATGAAGATTAAAAATTATATCACTACAGCGTTAGTAGCAGGTTCTATTTTTTCTTTTTCCTATGCTGAAGCTACTCCTACTATGGTTCAAGCAGTAAATATACCACAAGAAGTAATGAATCCTAATGAGAATAGCAATTATCTTCTTGTATGGTCTAATTTAGGTAGTAAGTTTTACATAGACTTATCTTCTATTATCGTTAAGGAAAACGATGATAAAATTAGGTGGTGGGCATTAAATATTGTAGAACTCAATAAAAATAATGCTTATGTAGGTCAATTTCCGAGAGAATTCTGCTATGACCGCACTAATGATCATACTCGTGTATGGGATTATAATGCTAAAGAGTGGGAAGATTTCTTCGCATACTCTACAAAATCTCGTATGCAGTTAGACGCAAGAGCCTTTAATTTAAGCTATATTTTTGCTTTTCAAGGAGGCAATCCTGTAGAAAAATGAGTAAATATTCTGCACGAATACAGAAAAATATTCAAGAAAGATGGGATATTGACCCAAAAAATTACTTTCCTTGGGTTAATTTAGAAAAAGTCTTACATTACTTAGATGTCTTTAAGAATAAATATAATATTTCTTCTGATGTAAAACTTGCTAAAATAATGGGAATGACTCCACAAGCTATATATCAAGCAAGAAATTCTATGAGATCTAAAATGACAGCTAGTAATGCTTCTAAATGGCTTAATAGCTTAGATATTGATCCTAAAAGGGTATTAGTACCTAAAGCTTATACAGTAGAACTTTTAGAAGCCTTTCCAGAACCTCAAATGCAAGAAGCAATGATACGTAACAGAGAAACTATAAAAGCTTTCATTAATAAGCTAGAATCGAGGCAACAATGCTAACACTTATATTTGAAAACTGTGATTCATTTTCTATTCAAGATAAGTATATCAAAGACCTTAGAATTATAGGAGTTACTGATAATTATTATCAAAATGAATCAAAAAAGTATTGGACTAAAAGTTGTAAGGAAATTTTCTTAGACTTTGAGCCTAACGATGATATTATTAAGCGTTTGGATATATTTAGTGATATTAGTATTATTGAAGTAGATGGTCAGCGATTTTATGTACCTTTTAAAGGCTGTGAAGTAAATATCTATCAAAATATAGAGCATTTACTTAATGGTAATATAAGGATTATAATTAAGGAAGATTAGTCATTTTTAAGGGAGGAATATTTATGATTACATTTTTATTTATCTTTTGTTTTTTCTTTGTATTTCTCCCTGTCTTTTTCTTAATCTTTATCTGGGAACTAATAAAAGGAAGGATGTAGGAAATCATGGGTACGTTACTTGTATTTATGATAATTTTTATTGGGATTCCACTTACCTTAATCATTTGGTTAGGGCAGGAAATATATTTATGGTTCAGAGACAGAGACTAACAGAGAGGAAGAGAGAATTTGAGGAAAGAGTTTTTGACCTTGATGATACTATCTAGTATTTCAGGGAATGTGTATGCAAGTAATGCTATACCACAACAGGTTTATGATAATATTAGTGTATTAGAACAAGAACACTATATTGATCATAAAGATGTATCCACGTTAAGTAGAGAAGAATTAGCATATTATGTGGCAGGTATTTTAGAAAAACAGCCTAATAACTTTGATATGCTTTTATCTACACGTATTCTTGAAGACGAAACTCAGCTTACTCTAGTTAAAGAGCAGGAAAATAGTGCAAGAAAAAAGCTAAGTAAGTTACTTAAAGATTACAAAGATACTTCAGAGTTATTATATCGAAAGTCTATACAGGGTGAAAATAGACTTGAAGTAATGGCTCCTTTGAAGCAAAAACATGATAAGTTGGAGGCTGAATATAAAAAAGTAGGAGTTGAATACGAACAAGCCAAGGCAAGAACACATAGACTGGAAATTATGATTGAAAGTCTAAAAAAACGACAAGGAAATAATTATAAAGTCGATTATGCTTTAGCAGAACTACGTGCAGAATTTTTACCTGAATTAGATGCACTAAAGTTTTTTGATGAAGAAGCTGCTAAACGGCAACTATATGCTAATACTCCTGTAAGAAATAAAATAGAAAATAAATTTAAGCTTGACGGACAGGTTATGATTAGTCATTCTAATCATAGTGGTGAAGATGTTCCAGAAGATCAAACAAAATTGAAATTATCTTTATATGGTGATTATAATTTTGATAATAATTGGCACTTTTTAGCCTCTGCTGAAGCCGAAAAATCCTTATCTCCATCTAAAGATTGGGATTTAGAGCTTAAAAATTATTATTTTGAGGGTAAAATTACTAAAAATATTGGTGTAGATATTGGTAAATTTAATTCTAAACCCGCTGAAGGAAATGTCTTTGATGGAGCTATAAAGGGTGTTTCATTATTTGGTGATAACTATAGAATTGAACGTGGTTCTTATCAAGGAATGAAATTAACCAATATAACTCTACAAAAAGATAATCTATCTGTAGGTAGATATGACTTTACTAATCCTAATAAGACTATTTATATGGTTAATGGGCATTTACCTTATGAAAAATGGGATTTAGGAGCTATGTGGCTTAGAGGAAAAAATAAAAATGGCTATGTATTATCTTTAAGTAATAATATCAATGATTGGTCAAAACATTCTTCTGCTTTTTGGGCTAAATATTATTATCAACCATCTGATACATATGTTAAGCATGAAATGAATGGATTAGCTGATTTTATGCTCCCTAAAGATGGATTTAAGGGTTGGTCTGTTGGTTGGAGATATATTCCAAAAGAAGATTGGTGTTTTGGTTTAGAATATTATAGACTTAATAATTTATTAGATAATAGATCATCTAATACTATTTATGCCTATTTAACATATTCTTTTGCAAACTATAGTGAGGATTGAGGTTAGAAAAAATGGATGAAAAGATTATTTGTGTAGTAGGTTTAGGTTATGTTGGTTTACCTTTGGCTGCTAAGTTTTCTGAGCATTACCAAACAATTGGGTTTGACTGTAATAGTGCAAAGATTGAAAAGTATAAACAAGGTATAGACCCTACAAATGAATTGGGTGAGTCAATTTCTGAGTATAACATTAGATATACTTCTAATTTAGAAGATATTAAAGAAGCTAACTTTTATGTTGTAGCAGTGCCTACGCCAATTAACAATGATAAAACTCCTAATTTGGATTTAGTTAAAAGTGCTTCTGAGTTTGTAGGTAAATATTTAAGTGCAGGAGATATAGTAGTATATGAATCTACAGTATATCCTGGAGTGACCGAAGAAATTTGCGTTCCTATTTTAGAAGATGCTTCAAAACTTTCTTGTGGAAAAGAATTTTTTGTAGGCTATTCTCCAGAACGAATCAATCCTGCGGATAAAGTTCATAAATTAGCTAATATTACTAAAATAGTATCTGGTTGTGATGAAGAAACACTAAAAATCATTAGCACAGTATATAAATCTATTATTGAAACTATATATCCTGTTTCTTCTATTAAAGTAGCAGAAGCTGCAAAACTTGCTGAAAATACCCAACGAGATATTAATATTGCTTTTATGAATGAACTAGCTATGGCTTTCAATCTGATGGGAATTGATACTAATGAAGTAGTAAGAGCAATGAATACGAAATGGAATGCTTTGGGCTTTACAGCTGGCTTAGTTGGTGGTCATTGCATTGGTGTAGATCCTTATTATTTCATTTATCAGTCTGAAAATCTTGGATTCCATTCTCAAATTATTACTGCCGCTAGACGTATCAACAATAATATGTCTCAGTATATCGTTAGTGAAATAATAAAAAATATTATTTGTAATGATATTGATGTACGGTATGCAAATATTTATTTAATGGGCATGACCTTTAAGGAAAATTGCCCAGATACTAGAAATTCTCGTTCTTTGGACATTTATAAGGAATTTAAAAAATATACTTCTAATGTATATGCTTGTGATCCTTATATTGATAAAAATGAGTATAAAAAAGAAACTGGAATTGATTTAGTAGATTTTGGCTCTGTAAGTAATGCAGACTGCTTAGTTTTCCTTGTTGGCCATGATAAGTTTAAAAAATTATCTCCTCAAGAACTTTCTTGCTTCTATCAAGAGTCTAATAAGCTCATTATTGATGTAAAAAGTATTTTTGATAGAAAAAAATTAGAAGATAATAATTTTAGTGTATGGAGTTTGTGATGGATTATAGAAAATTAATAGGAATGGTAGTTCTTGCTGTCATTATAGTTGTAAGTATTGGAGTAGGTATAAGAACTTACATCATCAATCATACCTATCTTTCTCCTAATATGCACGATGTAATTGAGAACTACGGAGCAGAAGAAGAAACTAAATTAGCTATTGAAAAATATAGCACTGCACAACCTTGTGAAGTAATAACTGCACAAGATAAAGGATTAGCTATAGTGATTGATGGTCTATTGGATAGGGGTAATACCCAAAAGATCCTTGATCTAATGAATAGATATCACATTAAAGCAACTTTCTTTATTGAAGGGCAAAATGCTTCTAATGAGGCTGAATTAGTTAAGTATATCTCTAAAACTCAAGAAATAGGTAATTATACCTTTAATGGTTTAGCAGAATTTCATAAAAAAGAAGTAAATTATCAAATATCTTCTCTGTGTAAAACACAAAAGATATTAGAAATGGAGACTGCTAAGACTCCAAAGTTATTTAGAGCACCTAGAACTGAGTTAACAGATGACTTATTAAAAGCAGTTTCAGCTTCAAATATTCAATATGCAGTAAAGGAAAATATTACTTTACAGTATATTGATAGTCCTGAAACAGCAGATAAATTTGTTAAATCTCTTAGAGCAGGTTCTATACTAGCTATTAAAACAGGTCAGCCTGTATATCAAAAAGTAGAAGCTCCTACTAAAGTAAAAGCAAAACCTGCATTTGAAAAACAACCTACCATAAAAGAGGTGTCTGATAAAACTAAAACAGATAAATTACCTCTTGTTGATCAGTTAGAGTTATTTTTTAAGGCTTTAAATGATAATCATATTGAAACTGATTATGTAAGCAACTTTAGGAAAATTAAGTTGATTAGATGATTGAAAGGTGTAGAAAATGGAAGATATTTTGGAAATAAAGAAGAAAGATCGGAGACTCCTAAATCATGTTCCAGATGCTTTAGGTATAAGATCTAATCAAGATAGAAGACAGCAAAGATATGAAGTAGAGTATGATGTAAAAGTTGGGTCTATTGATGCTAAAATTACAGATATTTCTACTTCTGGGTGTCTTATTATCTCTGAAAAGGATTTACCAGAGAAGACTAAATTAACCTTTGAAATAACAGCAGGTTCTATGCCTGAAGGTTATGAAATGAAGATAAAAAAGATTCCTGCTACACTGGTAAGACATCAAAATAATGAATATGGCTATCAATTTGACCAATCTTTAGCAGAATTTGTAGTAAATCGTAGACATAATTATATGATTACTATGGCATCTGTATTTATAGCTGTAGTTGTATTTATAATTATTCTAATGAGAGCAGAATCTGTTATTTTCTTTAAGTTCAATAAATGGCTCTATCTATATTCTATTATGGCTGCTACCTTTTTATTAACTAGGTACTTATTTGGTGCGCTATATAAGCCTGTTAAGATAGACCCAGAATATACTCCTAGTGTATCTATCATTGTTCCATGTTTTAATGAGCAGGAGTGGATTGAGCGTACAATTTTAAGTTGTATTAACCAAGATTATCCTGTAGATAAATTAGAAGTAATTGTAGTTGATGATAAAAGTAATGATAATTCCTTAGAAAAAATTAAGGAGACTGTATCTAAATTACAAAATTTTGATGGGGAACATTATCAACTACTAAATAGGATTCAGTATATTGCTCAACCTAAAAACATGGGTAAGAGAGAAGCTATGGCAGTTGGAGCGCAAGCATCTAAACATGAATTACTAGTTTTTGTGGATTCTGATAGTTTCCTTGACCCATATGCAGTAAGAAATATTGTACAGCCATTTAAGGATGAAAAAATGGGTGGTGTAAGTGGTAGAACTGATGTAGCAAATACTTATACAAACTCATTAACTAAAATGCAGTCAGTACGATATTATATTGCTTTTAGAGTATTTAAAGCTGCTGAAAGTTACTTTGATACGGTTTCTTGTCTTTCTGGGCCATTATCTTGTTATCGTAAAGATTTAGTGTTAAAATATATGGATGAATGGCTAAACCAAAAATTTTTGAGGCATAAAGCTACTTTTGGTGATGATAGAAGTATGACTAATTTTATTCTTCGCCATAATCGTACTTGCTACCAAGATACAGCTATATGTTCTACAATTGTGCCTAATGATAATAAGGTATTCTTAAAACAGCAAATGCGTTGGAAACGTAGTTGGCTTAGAGAATCTTTTATTGCATCTACATTTATGTGGAAAAAAGAGCCTTTTGCGGCATTAAGTTTCTATGCTGGATTACTTGTGCCTATTATTGCACCAATAATTGTAATATACAATTTAATTTATATTCCTATTATTCATAGGGTTTTTCCAACAACTTTTATATTTGGTATGTTTATGATGGCTATGTTAATGTCATTTGCTCAATTATTTTTTAGAAAATCTACTACATGGCTATTTGGTCTTTGGTTTTGTGTATATTATGAATTTGTACTTTTATGGCAAATGCCTTTCGCGTGGATTTCGTTCTGGAAAGCTGAATGGGGCACAAGAAATACTGATGCAGATATAGAAGCAAAGAAAAAGAAAGAGGCGAAGAAACTTGCTGTCGAATGAAGAATATTCAAAGAAAAAACAAAGAAAAAAGGTAATTCGCTCTATTATAGAAGTGATTATATGCCTTGCAGTTGGTTGGTTACTTATAACTCTTTTTTATAATTTTAGACAGTATTCTCCATATACAGAAAAAACTTCTGAAAAAGGATTTATTACCTTATCCTATTTTGGAATTGACCAGAATGGTGAAACTGCTAGTGTAATTGGGTATAAACAACTACGTGACCAATTAACTGCACTTAAAGAGCAAGGGTATGTAACTATTACCCAACAAGACGTTATAGATTATTATAATGGTGGTAAATTGCCTGAAAAAGCTCTTTTTCTTATGTTTGAAGATGGTCGTAGAGATACAGCAGTATATGCTCAAGATATGTTAAAAGATCTTAACTATAAAGCTACTATGCTTACCTACACAGATAATCTTCATACATTAGACACTAAGTTTTTAAATTCATCTGAACTTAAAGACCTAGAAAACTCCTCTTTTTGGGAACTTGGTACTAATGGTAATCGTCTTGAGTATATCAATGTATTTGACCGATATGATAGATACATTGGAGAACTAAATGTCCTTCAACATAAAATGATGCGTCCATATCTAGGAAGAAAATATCAGCATTATGTTATGGATTATATTAGGGATGAAAATCAAATACCTAAAGAAAGCTATAATGTAATGAAATCTCGTATTTCTTATGAATTTGAGAATTTAAGAGATTTATATACAAATGAAGTAGGTTATGTACCCAAAGTTCATGCCATTATGTATGCAAATACAGGTCGTTTTGGCGTTAATGAACAAACTTCTCGTGTTAATGAAAAATGGATAAAAGAATTATTTGCTATTAACTTTAATCGAGAAGGATATGCAGTTAATAATCATGAAAATATTATTTATGATTTAACTCGTATGCAACCGCAAGCAAGTTGGTCTACAAATCACTTATTAATGCGTTTAAAATATGATAATGCAGATGTAAAATTTGTTAAAGGTGATGAAGATAGATCTAAGCAATTTTATGTGCTTGATGGTGTTTCTGAATTAAAAGGAGAAACTTATATTCTTACTACTATGCCACAAGGAAAAGCTTTAGCTATGGTAGAGAAAGAAATGCCTGATGATTTTACTCTTACTACTACATTACAGGGTAATAGTTTTGGTGTACAGAATATTTATTTAAGGGCTAGTTCTAACCTTAATAGTTCTGTAAAAGTTTCTTTTAGCTGTGGTGATGTTATCATTAGTGAAAATGGTGAAATATTATATAAAAAACGCCTTGAAGAAATTAGAGGTAAAGCACCAATTTCTGTAGAAGAAGATAAGAAACAAGCTGATATTATAGAGAATGAAACTTTTGCTAGATATGCTAAATCTCCTGAAGAAGCTCAACAATATTTAGGTAGAGCACAAATAGCAAAAGAAGAACCTGCAAGAACTATTGCTGAAGGAAGTCCAGAATATGTAGCAGAAGAAAGTTTCCATAAAAGAGAAGTAGTTAATCTTAATTTAGAAGTTAAAGGAAATCAATTAAGTTTAATTATTGATGGAAACAAATTAGATCCTATTACTATTACAAATCCTTCAGGGCATGTTTTCTTAGAAGGTAAATGGGATGATGATGCTTGGAGTCAGCGAAATTTAGTGGATAATGTATATGATGCTGTTTTTGACAAATTTACTATTAAGAATGGTGAAAATGTAGTTGCAACTACTGAATATACAGGTTCTAATAAATTTTGGTATACTCTAAAGTGTGAAAAAGATAGGATTCTTCAGTGGTTTATTTCTCATTTCTAAAAAGAAAGGAATTTTATGCGAAAATTATTATGCTTAATAGCTTTAGGTATTGGTATATTTAATAACCCTATACCTGTAGATGCTTCTACTCATGCTTGGGTAGTGGATTGGGATAATTCTTCTTATATTGAATATAAAAAGAATAAATCACATTATTCTGGTGTATCTAACTTTGCCGTATCATTTAATGAGGATTTAAGTATGGCAATTCCAAGAAAAATTGAAAGTAAATATGCCTACTTAAGTTTTGTAAATGACTCTACTAAAATAGCTAAAAGTCAAAGATTATTAGAAGTTTTACTTAAAGATGATGATAGCATGGATGCTCTTATCTTTAATATGATTGAAGCTTCTAAGGGTTATTATGGTATTGAACTCGATTTTGAAGGTTTTTGGAAAAATGAAGCATTAACTAGACAATATATGCGATTTACTTATCGTTTATATCGTCAATGCCTTAAAAATAATCTTAAATTAAGGATAGTACTTGAGCCTAGTTTTACTAAACAAGATTTTATAAAAGGCCCTGAATATGTAGTAATGGCTTACAATCTTTATGGTAAACATTCTAGTCCTGGCCCTAAAGCTAATTATGAGTTTATAGATAAGCTCATTGAAAAGTCTAAAATATTACCTGATGTATCTTTTGCTATTGCTAATGGTGGCTGTCTATGGGGAGAAAAACCCATGTATCTTACGTATAATCAAATACAGAATTTAGAGCCTACTAATATAGTTAGGGATAAAAGTGATGTTTTAGTGGCAGATACTAAGCAGGGTAAAGTATGGTATGCTGATGAAGTGACCATTAAAAATTGGACAAAATATATCAACAATAAAGGGTATAATGTGTCCATATGGAGACTTGGAGGTAACTTTTGATGAAAAAAGCATTATTGACAGGGTTATTATGTATGTCTATAGCTTCTTCTGCTAGTGCATCTTTAGCACCTAGTCATGAGCAGTGGAGATATGTTCCTACAATGGAACAAAGTGTGTGCTATACTTTTGGTGGTATCACTAAAATTGAACCTTTGCAAAATCTCTTAATTTCTTTGCAGGAAAATAATATTCATGCTACATTTTTTATTACTAAAACTGAATACACTAAGTATAAGAAGAATGTGGATTTAATTAAATCTTATGGACATGATTTTGGCATTGGTATTATCCCTATGCAAAATGCTACTGAAAAAGATTATATTGACCAAATTAACTTCTTAAAAGATAAACTTAGTACTAAGTATGTTAGAGTAATGTATAAAGCAGATGATTTAGACGCTATTTTAAACGCTATTGAAAAATGTGATTGTATAGCAATTACTCAAGGTGTAAACGTAGTTCAGTCTAAACATAAAGATGCAAAATCTGCTGATGAAGTTATGAATATTTTTGGTAAATGGACTACATCTTTAAATAAGGGTGAAATAGTTTATGCAAGAACTGATTATTATTCTGACCCAGCACTTCTTCCTAAAGTAATGATGGAAATAAAGAAAAGAAAAATAGATAATATTGGCTATTCTTCTTTTGAGGATAATAATCAAGTTTCTAAGTATTCTATTAAATCTATTCAGGATTTAGATAAAGAAACTTTTACCTACCCTATTAAAGAAATTCCTAATGAAGTTATGTTAAAGCCTAGAGAAATTAAAGACTTTAATAAGGAATTTTATAGAAGATATATTGGAGCACCTGAAGTATCTCACGATGATAGAATGTTAGATTTTTCTATGCGTCAAATGGATAAAGCTGATAAAACAGGTACTGTACATACTGTAAAAGATAATACTATCTTCTTGACATTTGATGATTGGGGAAGTGATGATTCTATTAACAAACTTATTTATGTTTTAGATAAACATAAAGTTAATGGCACATTCTTTATTATTGGTAAAAATATCCATAATAACCCAGCACTTCTTAGAAGTATAGCTGAACATGGTAATGAAATTGGTAGTCATACATATTCTCATACTCCTATGGCTATTTATGAAGGTGAGAAGTTAGTTTCTGGAACTAAAGAAATCAATTATCGTGAAGATATAATTGAAAGCCACAGAAAAATAGCTAGTATCATGGGCGATATTAAATTATCTAATGGTAGATATGCTTTAACTAAACTTCTTAGACCGCCTACGCTTGCAGTAAGTAAATCTGGGTGCAAAGATATTTTAGAATCTGGGTATGACTTTATTGTGAATGGTAAATTATCTACAGAAGATTATGATGCTGTGTCTTATCAATCTTTAGTTGGCATTATGAATAATGGTATTCGTAAAGATGGTAAAGTAATTCCAGGAGCGATTGTCATAATGCACATGTCTTCTACTGCGGATAAAACAGCTAAAGTCTTAGATATTCTTCTTACACATAATGATTCTTTACCAGAAGGACATCCAGAAAAATTTAAGGTAGGCTTATTAGGTGACTATTTAACTTCGGATTATAATCAAACTAAAAAATACTAGGAGTGATTATATTGGGCATGGATCAATATATGTATGCCGTTAAAAATGGTGTATATGACTTAAAAGATAAAATTAATTGGAATGATCCATTAGTAGATAAGATTTTTGTTCCTGCTACTGAAATAGGATATTGGAGAAAAAATACAGCTTTACAGCATTATTTTGGTACGCAATGTGATGTGTATACTAAAATATCAAAACAGCAGTTAGAACAGCTAGTTTCTAATATAAAAAGGAGGTGGGGTGAATTTGATTATTTTGATTATAGAAAGTATAGGAAAGAATATGATTTAGAAGTGTTAAATAATGCTTTGGGCTATATTTCTGATGATTTTTCCATATATTATGAAGCCGATTGGTGAAATTTTTCTTGATTTTTAGGCTAAAAAGGTGTATAATAAGGGAAAGGGGTGGGGAAAATGCTGACTATAGTAGATGTGACTACAGGCAAAAATAGACTTGGTGTTCAATGGCTGAATATTAGTTGGATAGCTTCTGAAAATATGGGGGAGTGTATATTTTTTAGGGAACACGGTTCTAATAAGTGGCAAGTAAAATCCGAAGGTATGTCCAAAGAATTTTGTACAAAACTATTAAAATTATGGTTAGAAAGTTGTGAATTAATATGAATTATAATGAAATGGTTAAACAAGCAAGAAAAACTGGTAAGGTATACAACGGTATATCTTTAGCTGAAAATATTACAAAGGAGAGGGGCGAAAGTGAAAAATTTTACGCTAGAAATAACTACAGAAAACAACAAAGTAAATTATTCTTGTGATGGAGTAGACTTAATAGTGCTAGTAAATGCCCTTAGTACAGTAGTAGCTGATATTGCTAAGAAAAGTGATCTAAGTGAGGATTATGTAAAATACATATTCTTTAGGCTAGTAGCAGATGAATTTGTACATTTAGGCTCATTTACTCTAAAACTATTAGATATTTGGATAAGGGTCAAAACATGGCTAAAACATTTTTGAGGTAAAAGTATGAAAAGTGATGATATTCTTACAGAATTAGTTAATAAATATGATATTAGTGATGATGATTATATAGAGTTAATTTCTGCTTTTCAAGAAGAATTAAATAAATCATGGGAAGATGGTGCAGAATATGGTTTAGATAGAGCTAAAGAAGCTCTTGCGGATGTGATTATTCCATGAATGCGTTAGAAATATCTAAATATATAATAGCCTATAGTGAACAAATAGGTAAACCTGTTAATAATATTAGGCTACAAGCATTATTATATTATTTACAGCATTTATTTTATAATGATGTTAAATATACAAAAGATGGTATTTTTTACGTTCCAGATGTCTACTATGAATATTGTAGTACAATAGGTTATTTAACAATAGGCACACAGATAAATAATGAAATACCTAGTGAAATAAAACAAATTGTAGATAAATATAGCAATACAAAAACTTGGAGGATAATTGAGAGGATTGTAGATGAACACATGGCTGATAGCTGATACACATTTCTTCCATGAAAATGTAATTAAATATTGCAATAGACCTTTTAAGTCAATGGAAGAAATGAATCAAGTTATGATTAAAAATTGGAATGAAACAGTTGAGAATAATGATACAGTCTATCATTTAGGAGATTTTACTATGGCTCCTTATATTGAAGGAGTTTCTTATAAAGATAGATATATTAGTATAGCTAATGAACTATTAGACAAGCTTAATGGTAAAAAATATCTAATCAGAGGAAATCATGATCCACGAAAAGGTATTTTAGAGCATTGCTATTTTGAAGATACTTTTCGTGAAATAGAATTAAATGGCTTTTTATTAACTCATAGACCTAAAGAAACAGATTTAGTAAATATACACGGTCATGTGCATGATAAAATGCCTTTTTGGTATATAGAAGATGGTAAAGATAAATTTAATGTAAGTGTTGATATGATAGGATTTAGACCTATTAGTATAAATATTATTATGGAGATTAACAATGGAAAAAATATTAAGTTTTAGTGGTGGAAAAGATTCTACTGCACTTCTTTTAAAAATAATAGAAGAAAATATGCAATTAGATGAGATAATTTGGGTAGATGTTGGTATGGAGTTTCCAGAAATGTATGATCATATCAATAAAGTAGAAGATTATATAAAAAGACCTATAACAAGGCTTACACCCAATAAAACATATGAAGAGCTTTTATTAAAATATGGTGTACCTACTCAAAGAGTAAGGTGGTGTACTAAAGAGCTTAAAATAAAAACCATACAAAAATATTTAAGGGGTAGAGAATATAGTGTCTATATGGGATTTGCTCTTGGAGAAGAAAAAAGAAAAGCAAGATTTCCACAAGACAAATATATTTTTCCACTTATTGATGAGTTTAAGATGACTGAAAAAGCTTGCTTAAATTATTGTTATGAAAAGGGCTTTGATTGGGGTGGTCTATATAATAGGATGGATAGACTTTCTTGTTGGTGTTGCCCATTACAGAAAATATCCGATTTTAAAGTAATTTGGGAAGATTATCCAGATTATTGGCAGAAATTAAAGAGTTGGGAAAAAGAATTAGGGCAAAGTTGGCTTATTAAACAATCTACAGATATACTAGAAGTAAGATATGAACTAGAAAAAGAATTAGGATTTCCTATAAGTAAATTCAAAGTACATCAAGATATGTTAAAGAAAAGATTAAAAGAGAGGGGATTAATTTGACATTTGAAAAAGTATTAAACCAACTTAAAAGTGGGGTAGCAGTTAGTCGTAAGAAGTGGATTTCTTCGCTTAAACATGCTAATTATATTTATAGAGATAGTAAAGGAATTACTTGGGTAGTTTTTAAGGATAAAGAAGTAGAAATGGGTACTATATTATTAGAAGATATTTATGCTGATGATTGGGTAGTAGTGATATAAAATGACTAAACAGGAATTTTGGAAGGCTGTAGCAGAATCACTGTACTTATGTATCTTTAATGATAACAATGATGATTGTAAGGGAGACTGTAGTATTTGTTTGCGAGAAGCTTATGAGCGATTGGAGCGTGAAAGCAATGAAATCGAAAAATGAATTAAATCGTGAATATGCGATTGAATTATCAAAGTTGATTTTAGATAATCCGAAAATGCGTGTAGTAGTATGGATTAATTCAGAAGATATAAGTGATGATTATGGCAGTTGGGCAGGTAATTTTTATAGTAAGCCTTATATAGAAACGATTGCCTATTCAGAAGCTAGAGAGATATGGGTCAGCAAAGAAAATGATAATTTTGAGGACTGTTATAATTACTACGGTTGGGATGCGGAAAATTGGTCAGACGAAGGACTAGAAGAAAAAGCTAAACAGATTCCATGGGAAGATGTGATAGCTGTTAGTGTTGGTGTGGCGTAGGGAGCGTGGCGAAGATGGCAGAAAATGAATTACTTCCATGTACCTGTGGTGGAGAAGCGTATATCAGAACCGCAATAAGCCTAGATGATTTATATTCAGGTCATGTTATTATTGCATGTTCATCATGTGGCGCGTCGGTTTTTGGGCAAACGATAGAACAAGCAACAGCACGATGGAATCGGAGGGCTAACGATGGCAGAGAATAAAATGGAGCAAGTTGCGGCTTTGTTCGACAAGAAGCTGGGCGAAAGGTTTAAGATAGCACGTGGGCACATGATACTTGACTGTTCGTTTAATGCTTGGGGATTTGATTTACACAGCACATATGATAGCCGTTTTATCGAATCAGAAGCATCAATCTTAGAAGAATTATTAATTGGCGAGGCAGTGATTGTCGATGAAGATAGGGGATAAAGTACAAGTAGTGGATAAACCAATATCACTATTAAAACAACATGCAGGTATTAAAGGTAAGATTGTAAAGAAGGGTATTGGTAATGAGTGGCTAGTTGAATTTGGTAATGAATTATGGTGGGCTAAAGGATATGATTTGGAAGTGATTGTCGATGAATGAAAACAAAATGACAGAAGTCGCTAAGTTATTTGGCAAAGAGTTGAATGAAGAATTTATTATAAATGAGCATCCTTCTCGGTATTACATTTTATATAAAAAAAGGAGAAAAGTGACAGTTTTTGACCCCAAAATTGGATGGACTACTGAATATGAAACTGAGTTTAATTCTCCAGAATTTCATCATAAGAAATGCAAATTCACTAAAAATGGATTAGCTAGTTATAATGAGTATCATAATTATTGGCAACAGGATGAATTCTCATTATCAGATTTACTTACAGGTAAAGCAACGATTGTTGGTGAACAAAAGACACATGTAAAAAGACGCAAAAAACTAATTTAGTCGTAATTACTCAAAACCAAATTTAAAAATTTACCCAAAATTTTTTGGGCTAAAGGGCGGGTAATATATAGGAGAAAGAGGGGTTTCACTTATGAATAAAGATGAATTATTAGAAGAATATAGAAAAATAAAATTAGAAGAAGAATTAGATAAAGCAATGTGGAATAAATATAAACCAATAAAAGTAGAAATAACATATAATATATATAAATCATCTAGTATTACATTACCTGTAGATCTATATAGATTTCAGGAATTTATAAAGAGGGAATTAAATGAGTTAGTCAAAAATGAGGGCAAAAATTGACATACAGGGAAACCAAATCTAAGATTTTCAAAAAATCCGAGGACATGTGAGGAGCGTTTGGTTTTATACAATCATTTGAATCCCAAGGGGGTTGCATACAATTAAATTGCATACAATCAATTGATTTCAAAAAAGATTGTATGCGATTGATTTATTTTTCATTGAAAAATGTTATCAATTAAATGTATACTGGTGATGGACAAATGTATGTATCCAGAGCACAGAAAATGTTTGTCTGTCGTGTACAAATGTTTACTGTAGATAGACACTAAAACAATAAAAAACAGGAAGGAATAATATCCTTCCCGTTATTGGTTTTTATTTCATAAGCCTTTCAAGAAAAGCCCCTAAAAATTCGGGATAGTCTTTGAACACATTTTCCAATGTATATTTATACAAGTCTTGCATATTTTCGTCCTTTTCGTTAGTGATAATATTTATCACTCTATCAATCGGCAACGTCTTGCCCGTCAAAACTGCCCTCTGCAAATCGTCAACAAAAATGAAGAATTTATCCGTGTTATTCATGATTTTTCCTCCTCTATGGGGCGGTTATTATCCCGCCCCTTTATCATAAACAAATCTTATGCAAGCAACTTGCTTTCCTGCCGTCCTGCAATTTCAGCTTGCAGGGTATCCTTACCGAGGATATAGGCTAGGATAGCAAACCCTTCTTTGACAAGGGAAATTATCCGTGCCGTTCTATCCTCCATGTCACAGGGAACCTGCACCACGTCAGAGTGTCCTGATTTGAACGCCGACACCAACGTGTCGAAGTCCTTTGCAGGGGGGAGAACTGGAAGACCCTGCACCTGCTGAAGTTCTTGCAGGTCGCTCCACGCTTTAGCAAATAAGCGGTGAACGTGGGGGAGAACTTCGCTATCTTTGAGGCGTTTTCTAAACACTTTGATTCCTCCCTCTATCTCAATGATAGTAACGTCCTCAATCCCTTGCAGGGATTTTCTACCAATTTCGGCAGGAGTCGTGAATTTTACGGCTGGTACGTTAAACATGGTAAAACCTCCTTGCCCCTATGGGGGCTGACCTCTTATCAACTTACAAGTTAAGTATACACCAAAAATTTACTGCCGTCAATACCTTTTAGAAAAAAATAAAAAAATTTCGTGTCCACATCGAGCACCAGACGCACTTAAATTTTCAGAAAATTAAAGCAATTTCCAGCCGTAGCCATGCACCAGACGAAACAAACGTCCACTACAGAAGAACAATATTTGGTTGCATACAATCGAAAATCCGACTCTGCCGCGCCTTGCAGGATAAGGGCAAATTTCAAATTTCGCCTATAAGCCCCGCGTTTTTCGATTTGAGTATAAGTATATAGGCAAGTGCTTAAAATCGCTTGTAGGGGCAATGTGCACGTGCACAAATGGATTTTGGCACATTCCCGACAAGGGCTAAAATGGCAGGTAGTCGAAACATAGTTTCATATATCAACTATCTATATGCTATAATCATAAGTTATACTTGCTATATATAAAATTTATAGATCAAATCCAGAAGTTGGATATTAAAAAGATTTTATACAATCATTCTATTATTATATATTCTATTATATAGAAGTTGAAACATGAAAAGATTTTATGCAATTCTTTTTATTATAGAATTTATATAACAAAGAATTTGAAATATATAATGATTTTATACAATTATTTTTACAATACGGATTATAGATATTAAAAGTATTTTATACAATATTAATCGTGTATAATTTAATTTAATCAAATCTAATTAAGTTTTCTCAAAAACGTGAAAATTAAAAATTTTAATTGCGCGTAAAAAGAGAAAATTCTCACTAGCAGAAGATAGATAATTTTCTGACAATTTCACGCGATTTAATTTGATACAATCAATTGCACACAACTAAATAGGATCAGGTTTAATTGCATATAATCAATTTTATACAATTAAATTTAGTACAATTAATTGCATAAAATTAAATTTGATACGACCAATTTAGTACAATTAAATTTGACCAGATTTTGATGTATACAATTTAATTGTATAAAATTAAATTTGTCCAGACTTTATTTTGTATTATTGTTATTGTTGTTTGTTTAATTGTTTCAAATTTAATTTGTTAAAATTAAAACCAGCATTGTTGTTTGTTCTGTTTGTATTGTATAAAATTGTTTTGTTTAATTGTTATTTGTTTGTTCAAAATTGTTTTGTAAAATTGTTTTGTAATTGTAAATTGATTTTGTAAAATTTAGTTTGTTAAAATCAAAACT
>Ga0256405_10004434_pt1 | contig 26205 bp, 19 predicted proteins | sample RumenRJG_02DNA_FD_189096 | JGI IMG/M metagenome (GOLD analysis project Ga0256405, IMG submission 189096) | Bovine rumen microbial communities from Lethbridge, Alberta, Canada - RJG_02 | ecosystem: Host-associated > Mammals > Digestive system > Stomach > Rumen | place: Canada: Alberta... | reverse complement strand
CATAAATAACCCCATTTGCTTTCTTCTGCTTAACCTGAATAACTCTGGTGTCACCTTTAATTGGTCTAGACATAAGGCCCTCTTAATTTAACAGATATCTATAGTATTATTGATATTATAACATAGATACCCGTTAAAATAAACAAAAAAACGCAGAATTTACTGCGTTTTTACCAAAAATTTCGTTGTTTTATAGTAGAAATAATCAAAAACAACATCTTAACTTAATAACAGGTAACCTTTAGTCGACTTTCAGGATGTAAAAGAAATAAAACGGATAAAATGATAAGCTTCCGATGATAAAAATTTAACGGAGACGCAAGATGCAGGCAGGTTATTCCGGAGTACTGAGACAGACTCACAGTCAGATAACGTGCACAATTAACTGCGGAACCTACGGCAAAAAAGGAGAGACTGACATGATTATAAATTACGGAACCGTAACAACGGATCGCTTTTCAATGGATTACTGCTGCTTTGGCCGGGGACCGCGAAATCTTGTTATCATTCCGGGACTTAACGTTCAGAGCGTCATGCCTCTTGCAGATGCCATTGCGGAAGCTTATGGACTTCTTACCGAAGATTTCAGAATATACGTGTTTGATCGCAGGAAGGATCCTCCCAAGACATACCGTGTGAGTGACATGGCCTGCGACACGGCCGAAGCCCTGGCTTTCCTGAACATCGAAAAAACGGATATTTTCGGAACGTCTCAGGGTGGAATGATTGCCATGGAACTTGCAACCGAGTTTCAGGAACATGTTAATTCAGTTATTCTTGGCTCTTCCTCTGCATGTGTCAGCGACGCTGACTTTGAGATATTTGACAAATGGATCAGTCTGGCTAAATCCGGCGACGTTAAAAAGCTGTTCCTGACGCTTATGGAGGATATTTATCCTAAGGATTCTTTTGAAAATATGAGGGAACTGCTTTTGAAATCAGCTGAATCCGTTACCGGTGAAGATCTGGCGAGATTCGTTATCATGGCCGAAGGAATGAGAGGATTTGACGTAAGAGAAAAACTTAGCCGGGTTAAGATTCCGGCTCTTGTAATCGGTTCAACTGATGACAGGGTATTCTCACCTGACTCCTCGCAAAAGATCGCAGCCTGCATGAAAAACAGCAGGGACTGCAGACTGTACATGTATGACGCTTTTGGACATATACCTTACGATTTTGCACCTGACTACAAGGAACGCATGCTGGATTTTCTTAAAACTCAGAAATAAGCGGAAGAGCCGCGTTCCCGTTGAAAATTTTTCAGAAAAGATAAATATCTATATGGTGGTCAGCGTGTTTTGCTGTTCATTATAGTAGTAACATTTTACACCGCATTCGCTGAACATCATTTTTGAGAAATTCCAGGCTTCCTGCCAGCGTTCGTTTACTCTGGTATCAATGAATACTTCAGAAATACCTGCCTGAATGATTGCTTTGGCACATTCCTGGCAAACGGGAAGATTGTGGATGTATATTGCGGCACCGACTACTGACGAGCCGTTATAGAGTGCGTTAAGAATGGCATTCATCTCCGCATGGACTACAAGCTTATATTTGATTTCCCTGGTGTTGTAGCGCTCAGGTGTATCAGCAACTCCGCGGGGAAAACCGTTGTATCCCTGGGAAATTATCTGCCCCTTGTCACCGACAATTATGGCTCCTACCTTCGATGAAGGATCCTTTGACCAGGTGCTGACAAGTTCGGCAATTTTGAAATACCTGCTTACCCATTTGAGTCTTGATTTAAGATTTTCCCTGCCGGAAGAGTCTGATGATGCGGAAGGAGTGATCGCGGAAATCAGGCCGGCACCTGACTCAGAGGAAGTTACGCCGCACTTATTATTACGGGAGTTAACCTGTGCTGATGAGGGTGATCCCCCGGTTAAAAGTCTCAGGATTGTCGGATTGATATTTCTGTCGGCAAGGACTGCCTGAAGCAGAGGTGTTCTTGATTCATCACCTGATTTCCCGTAAGAACTTGCCGAATAGCATCCCAGATCTACTTCGTATATGTAATCCGCTTCCGGAAGAAAACCTTTTTCGGCGACGGATTCAAGAAAATTCATGGCCAGTGCTTCATTACCCGCTACGCTGCCGTTATGAATGCCTTCCCAGAAAGATGCCGTGGCCAGCGAATATCCCAACTGGTCGGGAGCTCCGTCGCATGCATGAAATTCAACCGTGTCCGTACCGTTTCTAAGCTTTACTCTGATATTAGCATAGGTTGTCATAAGAGTTCCTTCCTTTAATTCTTCATACCCGGTTAATTGTAGAACGATATGCCGTATTTGCAAACAGTAAAGGGGTAAAACAGTTCTCAAATCAGAATATAAATCAAAATGCATGTCTGAACGTAACCTTTTACGTGCACTGTCTGATAATCCCGTAGAAACAGGAGACTCATGCTTGTACATTCAGGACGTGGTGTGGTAATCTCACTGTAATGCAGTGTATTTAACTGCCAGCAAAGATTCTGTCGTCCGTGGTATAAGAACAGTTCCGTCACGACAATGGTAAGTAATCGAGGTGCCGTATGAAAAAAGTCAGAATTACCGTTGTAAGAATTACAAGATATGATGATCTGATTTCAAAGTATGAGAATCCTCTGGAGCATCCTTGTGACATGCACGAAGGACAGGTGTTTATAGCTGACGGCTGGAGAAAGCCTGAGAATTTCTGTGAGAGTGCGTGGACATCGGTTTCTCCGTTCGTGATGACTCTGGCATACGGAGGATCCGACATATATCAGGGATGGATGAAAAACAGCAAATCGGCAATGATTTCCTGTAATGACGGATTCAGACCCGTAAGTTTTCTGCTTGAGGCCCTCGATGAGGATGCCTCTTAAGGTAAAATTCCTTTCTGAAAGGCAGAACACACCGCAATCGCTGTTGAATTGATATTTTGAGTTTTGTGCAGAGGTATAAGATCATTGAGCGCCGTGAGAGTTTTCAGATGCGGACTGTCAGCGGACATTCTGTCCATTCCGATTCCTGATTCCATAGAAGATCTGCTTCCTGAGGATTTTTATTCAAGATGTGAATCGAGAAGGGTGTCATTTTATACCGGCAGACTGCTTCTGGCGGCCGTGCTGTCAGCGTATTACGGAGTCAATTCACTTAAGGCAACAGATTTCCTTATTTCCGAACACGGAAAACCATTCTTTTCTGAGTCCTTTTATCTCAGAACCGGCATCACAAAAAGAATTTACTTTAATCTGAGTCACAGCGGAAACTGCCTCTGTCTCAGCATTTCGGACGAAGATACTGCCACTGACATCGAACGCAGGCGTCAGAGAAAATCAATGAACGATCTTGCTCTTAAATATTTCAGTGATGATGAAAAAGCCATCATGGCGGAAGACGGTGACGGGGGAGTTAAATCCTTTTTCAGCTTCTGGACCATTAGGGAAACATTGGTTAAATACAGCGGAAGGGGGCTTTCGGACATAACCGGCTTCAAATTTGCACTGAACAGAGACCGTAAGATGCAGGACGATGTCCTTTCACGTCTAAGTATCCATGGTATCGGTAAAGACTCCGTCACCGGGGGCTGGGAAAGATCTGAATGCGACGGTTCGGTTGAGGATAACGTCATTTCCCGGGTGAAAGTTCTGGATATTATGCCGACCGGTGAAAAAAAATTGTATCCTCAGGGAAGCCTCATTGTTACATTTGATTGCGTATGGAGGCAAGATAAAGGTGATGCTGCTGAAGAATATGCAATGTCCGTGTTCATCGGAGCAGGGAGCGGAGTCGGTTGTCTGGAGCTCCACGATGTAATAATGCCTGAGGAGGCGGGCAGTGATGTGATGTTCCTGCCTGATTCGCAAGGAATCAGGCTTAGTCTTATTAGCCGTATTATCTCTTCACCGGATACCGGACATTAAAATTTTTCCATGGTTCAGGTTTCATTTTTCAGTGATGTTTTTCGTTAAGAATAATTCACGCAAACACGAAAAATATGATGTTCTACTTTTGTGATTTATGTTAACAAAATTTTTCTGGACAAGTGTTCGTTATCTTGCTCTTTTTTACAAAAATTATCAAAAAAACTGAATTATTACCCGGAAAATCATGTTTTATCCGATGAATAAATTTATATCTTTTATTTAAATATTTTATTTTAATATGTGAAAAACATCCTTTATTCTTTGATAAACGGCAATACAGTCATATAATAATTAGATTGACGTGTGGTAAAAATTGTTATCTATGTTGTAGTTTGTTATATAAACCATCAAAATGTTAAAAAAATATTAAAATTTATTGTACTTTTACGTTTAAATGTAATAATATTTTTATTGTTGATTGAATGACGGTTTCTTCATAAATGACGCTGGAACTCCTAGTGGACAAAAAGCGTAAAAAGATTGTTAAATCACATGTTTGTTGTACGGATCCGTATAAAAATTACAGAACTGATTGAGGACCGATAACAGTGATTTAATCAGGAGAAGTTGTCACATTGTATAGCTCAGAACATCATTTTAATTGAAAACGTGAATATGAAAAAATTATCTTATCTTCTTGTTCCTTTAATTTTTGCAATCAGTTCAACCCAGGCTTTCGCCTTTACAGCTCCTACCGGGTACACCATGGGCAAATCCAGAACCATGAAGAACCTGTATATTGAGGATTATCGTAACGCAAACGGCGGTGTGATTTATAAGATTGATTATAATAATTACAGCCACTTCAAGATAGATGAAAAGCTGGTTTTAAACGGACTCAACTGTGAAAATGTAGAGATTTCACCTGACGAAAGGGATCTTTATGCGGATGAATGCACTGCTTCACCGAGAGGTTCATTTTTCAGCACCGTTTCACACAATACCTATACAGTTGAAGCCTATGCGGAAGATGAAAAGATTCACATCGTTGTATACAACCATCGTGTTTCAGATGACTCTCTTGCAGAACTCAGATGGTAGTGTGTAATTTCTGACCCCGTATAAAATGCGCAGTCAGATCAGGTAATTCTGGAACGGAGCAGAAGTTTATCCTTCTGCTCTGTTTTTTTGCTGAATAACAGATATTTCGGGTTACTCTGAGAAAGTCCCGTCACATGCCGGACAGGTAAACAGAATGCATACAGCCGGAACATGAGTAATACTCCGGTGCAGGTAATAGCCGGTACCGATATGCTCAGGCAGTTGAACAGAGGCACGATATCATATAATGCTGAAAAGAAAGCAAAAAATTTGGGCCGCAGGTTTAAGCAATTTGCCTGCGGCCCCATAGTCCTAATTACGATATAATCAGGTCGTTTTTTCGGAATCGTCAAAAACCTTTATCAGGTTATATCCTGCGACACTCAGTTCATGTTTTAGCAGGGCTTCGTTGAGTATTCCCTTATATTCCACTATTGCGGCATTCTTCTTATGGGAAATTACTATGTTGACCGTGGTAACATGAGCCTTGATGATATTGCACACGGTGGATTCACAGTGTTCGCATACCATTCCGTCAATGATTAGGTTTGCAATCCGTGTAGGGGCCTTTTCTCCGTTAGCGGTTTTCTGCGCATTATCATCGGAAACATTTCCGTCAATCCCCATAAAACCGTCAAATATCGGTTCATCCGGATTTGAGGCAGGATGCGTTGTTTTATGAAGAAGGCCTTCGGAATCAGCGCTTTTTTCCAATTTCCTGAAATATTCTTCGCCCATAGTCTGAATTTTGGTGAGTTCAAGTGAGCCTTCTTTGAGCAGAGCTGCGTTCGACAGGTCTGCAAAATAGATTCTCAGGGAGTTACCTACGACGATAAGGCTGGACAGAGCCATGCAGATTGCCGCAAACACCGGGGTCAGCCTCATGTCTAATGCTGACAGGGCACCGGCAGCCAGCGGTATTCCGATTATGTTGTAGCACAGAGCCCAGAAAAGGTTCTGATGTATTACCTTAAGAGTCAGACGTCCGCAGCGTATGGCTTTTATAAGAGAAAGGGGATCGCTGTTGACGAGAACCACACTGCCTGCATCGCGGGCGATTTCAGAACCCGATCCCACGGCTATACCAACATCTGCCTCAGTAAGCGGCAGGGCATCATTTATCCCGTCGCCTACCATTGCAGTCATGCCGCGTGCTTTAAGATCTCTGATTATGGTTGCCTTGGTGGTTGGCAGACAGTCCGATCTGACATTTTTGATGTTTACGCGTTCAGCAACGCCAATGGCACTGTAGAGGTTATCTCCGGTGAGCATGACAGGGATTATTCCGTCCCTGTAAAGAACTGCTACGGCTTCGGCAGCATTCGGTCTGACCGTGTCATTAACAGTAATGATTCCCAGTACCTTTGAGGCCGTTGCAAGAAGAAGCACTGTTTCCCCTTTACGTGCCATATCTCCGCATGTTGCGGACACTTCCGGGCTGACAACAACTTTTTCCTTTATAAAGTCCAGCTTGCCCAGATAAACTCTGTGATTGTTGATGAGTGCCTGAACTCCGCCACTGGAAACCTCGCTGAAATCTCTGATGCTTAGAATACCTGAAGAGGACTGTTCCATGAATACCGTTCTGATAATATCAGTCATTTCTTCATCCATCAGACCGTATGTGTCAGGTGTTTTTATTCCGCTTTTGGCGGTAATTGCCCCGGCAAGAGGATGATTGCTGAAACACTCCAGAATACCTGCAAGATGCAGTATGTGCTTTGTTGAAATATCTGAAACGGAAGTTACTGAGGTTACCTCAGGTGTTCCTGCCGTTACGGTTCCGGTTTTATCCATCGCCGCATATTTAATTCTGCCGATGGTTTCAATAGCGGAGGCTTCCTTGAAAAGAATTCCGTTATCCAGGGCCTTTCCCGAACCAACTGTCACGGCCATCGGAGTGGCCAGTCCAAGAGCGCACGGACAGCTTACGAGAAGTACGGCTACGGCATATTCCAGAGCTTCGGCCAGGCTTTTGTTGAGCACGAAATACCATACGGCAAAGGTTACGAGTGCCAGGATAATAACTCCATGCACAAACCACGCTGCAACCCTGTCTGCAACTCTGGCAATGGGAGCTTTAGTCGTCAGGGCGTCCTTTACCGTCTGAATCATCTGACCGAATACCGTGTCGGCCCCCGTTCTCACCGTACGGCATTTAATAAGACCGTCAATGTTTATGGTGGCTCCGGTTACGCTGTCGCCTTCGGCTACTTCACGCGGCATTGATTCGCCGGTGATTCCTGATTCATTGACTGATGAGACACCTTCAAGAATAACCGCATCAGCGGGGATGTATTCTCCGGGCAGAACTACAAATATGTCATTTACCTGCAGTTCGTCCGCATTTATGTCTTCCGTACGCTGATTCGCTGCCGGTGATGAAGACGGTCTGACATCCATTGCATCGAGTCGGTGGGCGGTCTTCGGTGTGATTTTCAGAAGCTTTTTCAGAGCATTTGTGGTGTTACCCTGAGCCTTCTTTTCCAGAATTTTTCCGAATGTGACTATGACGATAAGCATGGCGGATGATTCGAAGAAAAGTCCCGGAAGGATCTGCGAAGCTTCATTGTGCATTCCAAGGGAAAGAAGGGTATTGAGCAGCGCTATTCTGTTGGCTGAATAAAGATATGCCGCAGATACGCCGATGGCAACAAGAGTGTCCATGGTAGGCATCATGCGGACAAGTCCTCTGTATCCCCTAAGGATTATGTCTCCGTTGATGAGAATGATGACGGAGGCCAGGATAAGTTCGGCGTAAGCGATTCTGTCAGGACTTCCGGCAAGGACGGAGCCCAGCGGAAGATTAAACATGAGGTGACCGGTGGCTATGTAGGCAAGAAGTGCCAGCAAAACCAGCGAGAACAGGAATTTCAGTACTGAAGATCTGAGATCCGGTGTCAGCTTTCTGAGGAAATCCCGGTTTCCATTATCTTTTGAGGAGGAAATACCATAGCCGAGCTCTGTTACGGCACTGATTATTATTTCTGAAGAGACGTTCCCCTCCACAACCATTGAACCGGTAACGAGACTGACCTCGCACGAGGTGACTCCCGGTATTTTTCTGACAAGCTGTTCAATGTGGGAGCTGCAGGCTGAACAGTTCATGCCCGTGATGTAGTATGTATTCACGACATTTTTTCCTTAAATCATAATTTTGCAGTACCGGAGCATGTAAACGCATTTCACGGACGTTCAAAAAACCGCAGACTATCCGATGTACGGAAAAGCTGTCAGCCCCGGAATCTGGTTAGGGAAATCTTTGTGCGAAAAAATCAAAAAAAGTATCAATAAACACTTAAACTTTTTATTGTTGTTATGATTTACGTTTTTCATGTAATCGTGTACGTGCCGACCCTTGACTGTCAGGTCAGGAAACGTTAACCATATTGTGGTACTTCTGCTTTACGTCTGCGCAAAGCGTGACCATTATCATTAATAAGGATATCCCAGTGAATTATTTTTATACATTATATTCTGTTAACTTTGCGAACAAGGTTGCCGTTAGTGAAAATTTTTTCATGAAACGCGATCAATGCACGTTTTTTGAGCAGATTTAAGTAATCATAATCTCACATGGAATACCGTTACGGCTTTTACGGCTTACTATATCTGTCTAAGGCTGACGTTGAAGCAGACATTTAAGGTTGCTCATACGGAAATACAATATTATTATAAAGAATACAGGAAAATTATTCCGTCAGGTTGCAGGTTAGGTTAACCAGCAAACGTTCACGGCGGATTAACCTCGAAATTTAACATGCTGGTAAAGGAGGTCAGTACATGTCTGAAGATAAGGAGTTCAGCGAACAGATTCGCAGAAACAGGGAAAAGGGATTTAAAATCGCGGCAATGATTGTATTTGTCTTCTGTATGGTCTGTGCCCTCATTTATGCAGAACTTAACGGAGACCCGGTTAACGGTAACGTTTCAGACAAAATGCTTGCCACGGTAGTCTGCCACTCTTCACATAAAACACTAAGTGACGTCCTCAGTTCAGGTATGGCAAATTATAAGCTTAAACTTAAGTTAATACACACCGGATCACCTGATCGTTATGCGGATGATACCCTGACCATAATTGATGCCGACGGAATGCTTAAAAATGAAAGCGGTTCACTTGAACATGCGAAACTTAAAATTGACATTACCGGGCCGTTGAGAACTCATGATGAGGATATGATTATTTACGCCGCTGAAATTAACGGCAGAAAGATTACCGATAAGTCGAAGCTTGCCGAATTGAAGATGCATATGTGCGGTCAGACTGCTCACAGATCATATATCTGACGGAAGTCTTCCGCTCCTCAGAGTTATAAGGCAACGGTTAACCGTTTCCCAGGAATCAGAAAAGCTCAGGTTCATTAAAAGAGCCTGAGCTTTTCTTCAGTATGAATACCGCTTAACGGCGGGATTGCATATTCAGTCAGACACGCCTCACCGGGAGGCTGACGTGCCGTCCTGAAACTACTGGTCGTCAGAACCTGCTACGGATTCGTCGCATCCATCAGTAATCTCAGCTGCCGGTTCCTGAGAATCAGCAGACTGATCATTATCCTCTGAGCCGATGAAGAGTGCCATGCTGTCCCTTACGAAGCACTTGTAGGTACCATGCTTTTCGACAAGCTTTTTACCGTAGTCGCCGGTATCAAGCTCCCACAGGGCAAATTCACTGTATGTGCCCATGAAGTACATCTGGTTCAGAAGTTCATCGGAAATTACGCCGGGCTTAACGAAGCATACCCTGATTTTAAGATTGCCCTTGCAGCCGTTGAAGCAGTAATGCTCTGAGGTATCGTTAATGTCGGTGATGGTGAAGCTTTCAACTTCAGGATAACAGTAATAGCGTTCCGTAATTACGCTGCGGATACTGTAAAAGTCAAATTTCTTGACTGAATATCTTTCAAACAACGGATCAATGTAAATCTTACCCCTGTACGGACGCCAGGCTCTTATAATGCTCTTTCTGAGGAGTTCATCGTTGGAAAGGGACGCAACATCCGCAGCCTTCACCTTCGGAGCCTTCTTAAGGTCTCTCTTCTTTCTTTCCACCGCATCTTCATTATTTGAAGTAAGAAGTTCATCGTTATAATGGATCATTGTTCTTTATCCTATAAAACTAAGCGGGGCTGCCGGCAGATCCGACGCCCCAATGGATATACGTTACCGATACAATCAATGTCTGTAAACATTTTCAGAAAAATATATCACAAACATATATCGTTATCAATTGACCGCTCTTTTGGCATTTGACGCCATCGGCAAATTTTAATGTCTTTGCTTAAAGTTTAGACAGCCTTCGACAAATCTGTCCAGAGCCCTGTCGAGGATGATGCGGGGACATGCCACGTTCAGTCTGATGAATTTTTCCCCTCCGGTACCGAACTGGCAGCCGTCACTTACTCTGAGACCATATGCGGAGCGCAGAAAATCCGTGAGAATACGGGAATCGGAAGTGATGGCTGATACGTCAAGCCACATGAGATAGGTTGCATTCATCGGCGTCACTCCGACTTCGGGAATCTCAGCCAGGATGCGGCTTCGTGCGTGATCAGCATTGGCAAAAAGGTAGGTTCTCAGCTTCTCGAACCAGTCATTTCCCCCGGTGTAGGCGGCTACCGTTGCCTGTATTGCAAAGGCGTTCGGTTCGGCACATTCATCCGTATTAAGACCTCTTTCCGCACGATATCTGAGTGATGGATTCGGGATCATGACGGCAGCACTGTTAAGACCTGCCATGTTGAAGCTTTTTCCCGGGGACCAGCAGGTGATGGAGTTCTGGGCACACTCCTCGTTTATCGAAGCAAAAGGAACATATTCAGTTCCCGGTCTGGTAAGATCGCAGTGTATCTCATCGGAAACAACGATAACTCCGTGCCTGTGACAGAGACTGCCGATGCGTTCCAGTTCCTCTGCTGTCCAGATTCGGCCTACGGGATTGTGGGGATTGCAGAGGAACATCATTGTACACTGCGGGTCAGACAGATACTCCTCAAGTTTCTCAAAATCAATGAAGTAGCTGCTGTTACGGCATTCAAGAGGGAACTCCTTCACAAAGCGGCCCTGATTCAGAATGCAGTTAAAGAAGATATTGTATACGGGCGTCATTATGAGCACTTTCTCTGCCGGGGTGGTCAGTTTTCTGACAATGCTTGAAAGGGCAGGCACAACTCCCGTGCAGAATACCAGTGACTCCGCAGACGGCGTGTATCCGTGTCTGCCACTCCACCATTTTCTGTAAGCCTCATTCCATTCAGCAGGTATTATGCTGTAGCCGTATATGCCGTGAGCGGCTCTTTCCATGATGGCCTCCGTTATGGCCGGGCATGTCCGAAAATCCATGTCCGCTACCCACAGTGGCAGTTCATCAGGACGTGAGTCATCCCATTTAAGAGAATTGGTACCGCTTCTGTCGGTTACGGTATCAAAATCCGTGAATGCATCGTACTCTCCGTACTTGGGGATTCCGTTGCTTGTTTTTATTTCCTTCATGTATTTTCAATCTCCATGTGTTTAAAAATTCTGTTTATTGTCGGCATTTGAGCCATTTTCCGCTTCTGAGCCTCAGGATGAAAAGCACTCCTCTTACCGAAAGCTCCAGTGCCATGGCAACCCATACCCCCTGAAGTCCGAGAGTTCCTGCAAGAGCAACTGACAGCGGGATGCGGATAAGCCACATTGAGCCTGAGTTAAGGAGTCCCGGCACAAATGTGTCCCCGGCTCCGCGGACACATCCTGCTATTAGTATTGAAGCTCCGTACAGAGGTTCTGCAAAGGCTTCTATTCTGAGTATGACGGTTCCCAGTTCACGTATTTCCGGATCAGGTGAAAGCAGCCCGATGAGAAGCGGAGCAGTTATGTACATTATAACTCCGGCCACCGACATGAAAAATACGCCTACAGACGTAATGATTAACGTGAAATTTCTGGCAAGATCATTTCTGCCGGCACCAACGCACTGACCGATTACGGCGGTTCCCGCATGAGCCGTACCATATCCTATCATGTAACAGAAGCTTTCGGCGGTAATGGCGAAGCTGTGTGCGGCTATGGCCGTGGTTCCCAGTACTGAGACGATTGCCACTGATGCAACCATGGCTCCGGTGGTCGCCAGATGGTCAAGACCTATCGGCAGGGATATTCTGACTGCACGGAGGAATGCCATGAGGCTCAGCCTCAGCTTTTCCCTGCGCAGGTGAAGATGTTCGTTTCTTATGAGCAGGCACCAGAGCATGACTGCGGATACCACTGCTTCGGCAAGAGCGGTACCCACGGCTGCTCCCGTAACGCCAAGTCCGAATCCCGGTATGGTCACGGAAAACCCGGCAAATTCAATGTGTCGGGTATGAAATATAAAAAGATAATTGAAGATAACGTCAAGAACGCAGACGCAGATGTTCAGAATGCTCGGCGTTTTTATGTTGCCGTCGGCCTGCAGAAGACCTGCGGTATACATGTTAAGTACCACGAACGGAAAAGTGACCATGAACACCAGAAAATATGATGATGCCATGGGGGCTATGTCCGGGGTTCCGCCCAGAAGATAGGGAACTCTGTCTGAAAATGCTGCGCACAGTACTCCAAGCATGAGACTGAGAGTCAGAAGGCAGAAGAAGCCGAGACCTGCCGTGGCTCGGGCCTTTACGAAACGACCGGCTCCTATTGACTGGGCGACCTGAACCGTGAAGCCTGCCGAAGCGGCGAGACATATTCCGCCCACGAGCCATATTGAGGATGACACAAGACCGATGGCTGCGGATTCCTTCGGCCCCAGTGCGCCCACCATTGAAGCATCTATGTAATGCATCATTATCTGCGAAACCTGTGCGCACATGGCCGGAAAAGCCATGGCAAGGATCAGCCTGACCTTGGCGGATGTCTTTATGTTCTCGTGACTTTTAAGTATGGAGGAAAGTATCTTTTCCGTACTGTCTTTGCTCATGAAGTCGGCCTGCATCAGTGGAAACGCCCCCCTGATAAAATTCCGTGGTATGTAAAGAGTATATCAGAACCGGTGTCAAAATCCTGTATATCGCACACAAAGTGATCTGACATGCGAACTAAAAGGAATTTTTCATCCGCAGTTTCAGTTATGGATTTATTATGGATTTATTTCCGGATAATCTGAGAATGTCTCTTTTTAATGCAAAACCGTTAGATTGTCCACGGTTTTTTAACCTTGTTATCCCTGTTCCTTACACGGCAGGGCTCTCTGACTTATAATCTACGACTGTGGTCGACGGAGCATCCGTATTAACAGACTGCGTTGTTTCGTGAACGTGACGGTTTATGGTTCGGTACCGGATGTACGGAGCCGTTCCTTTACACGTGCGGACATTTGATTAATGATAAATATAAATACAACAGATAAGGCTAATCATGAATAATAAATTAGGAGTAATGATTTTCCCGCTGTGTCTTGCCGTTTTTGGCAGTGCGGCAGCTGCTGATAATACGGTGCAGGAGGTTAACGGCGCATCGTCTGAAGCAGCTTCAGACAGTAAGGGAAAAATCGCTCTTGAGGACAGGGTTGCCATTGCCCTGGGATATGATCTTGCATACGCCATCAACAGCGGACTTGAGGAAATGAGTAAGCTCGGTGAAAACATTCCGAAGGACAGGGTCGTTCAGGCGGTAAATGACTATCTTGCCAATCCTGACGCAATTGACATGGCGGAAGCCGAGAAGATTCTGAATACCTACTATGCAACTCTTCAGAAAAAGGAAATCCTCTATAATTTCAGTCAGTACACAGGACAGGTTCATCACGTCAGGGATGAGGTGAGCAAATGCTTTGCCCAGAACGGAATAGACGGCTATGACAAATGTGTGAACGGCAGCAAGGGGGATGACTACTATATTCCCGAGGCTGAAGAGTTCAGCACGGATCTGGTTAAATCGATTGAAGTTAACCTCTACGGAAAAGACGAGCATGTAAGCGCAAACGGAGATGTGAAACTTTATTCCGTAAAACTTACCGTTGACGAGAAAACGTTTGAACAGCCGTATACCGTTATCTATGACGGTTTCTGGAACCCATCCGGGGAGTTTTACTGGCGTTTTGATGAAAAATCAACATGCTACACCGCAAATCTCTGCAGAAAGATCTGATGCAGATCTGGCAGGGAACATAAGGCTCACGTTCATCTCAAAACGTGAGCCTTGGTTTTTTCGGAGGCGTGATTTCCCTTACATGAACATGCAGATTTTTCCGTTCATGTAAGTATGAAACCATGTTTACCGACAGTTCAGTGACTCTTTAGACCTGTCGTCATTTACCTGTTTCCGTATTTCTCCTAAATTACTATTTTGTGTTAACAGTCATTATTTGAAAACATAAAAACAGTTAATCTCCCGAATAAAAACGTCATTAGAATATAATGGTGCGATAGTTAGCCGCTTCGGGAAAATGCATTCATCCCGTTCAGCACCAGGCCTGTTATTCACAAATGAACCGGGCCGCAAAATATAAAATTATACAGGTTACAATCATAATATTGGGGAACTAAGGGACAAATGAAACACAACAGGATTTTATCAGCTGTTCATACTGCCGTTTTGGGAATGGGACTTATAATCAGTGCTTCAGCATCTGCAGACTGTATGACAGACATAAAAAAATATCGTCTTGACAAGGAACTCTACAACGAGTGCATCAGAGAGGCCAACAACACCGATAACGGTGAACTTCAGTATCTTGTTGCTCTGTGGAACTTTGCCGGTGTGAATGAGGTTGATTTCAATGTTCCAAGTAACATGAACGGCTACAAGCATTTTATCTATCTTGCCGCGCAAAATGACAACAAGGATGCCATGAGCATGTACGTCATAACCCAGTACGACCGTGAAAACTACGAGAATAACGGCAAGGATTTGAACATGGTGAAGTATCTTAATGCCCTTTCAGCGGATAAGACTCCGGAAGGACGATTAAGAATGCTCAGTACGAAAATGGCCATTGACAGATTCAGAGATGAGGTGGAACTGCCGGAGCTTGAAGAACTGGCCGAGGACTCTGCCAATCTTAAGGCGAAATTCGAACTCGCACGTTTCTATCACGCAAGGGCTGCATCTCCTGACATAAATCCAGACTCAATTAACAGGGCCTATGAACTGTACAAGGACGTAATCAATGCCGACTCAGTCGATGATAACGTAAAGAACATGCAGGGCATTGCTCTGTGGAACATGTATTCATACTACCGCCGTGCCAAAAAGGCTGAGGTTTCAGTAAAATCAGAACCGTTCCTGAAAGAACTGGCAATGCGCGGTGACGTCATGGCGATGATTGAGTACGCCAGGGCCTATGCAAATTCATCATACGGGGTACTTGATGAAGCAAAAGCTTATGCATGGATCTCTCTTGAAAGGGACTGCGTAAAGGGAACAAACTATGAGAATGAATTCGGTGCGGCGGAATTAATGAAAAATATTAATGAAAAGATTTCAGATTCCGATCGCAAAAAAGGAGAGAAGGAGTTAGCCTCACTGAAAAAATCAGTAACGTGCATGATTCACGTAAAGGAAAAACGTCCTGCTTCAATGGTCAAGAAAGACGGTTCAGCTGAGAAGAGTGCTGAAAACAAGTCTGCTCCTGCCAAAACTTCCGAAAAATAACATACTGAAAAGTATAATTCCGTCTCCTTCGCAGATACCGGTACCTGCGAAGGAACAGAAAATCAGCATGATACTAGAACAAAGATCAAAATATATCACCGGAAATACAATAAAATTGTCCGATCCCGAATCGGAATGAGAAATAATAATAATTAGACATCATATTTGAGGTTGCTACGGATAACGGACTGCGTTCTGAATGCATTTCTCTCCGGTAACGGTGAATTGCCTGGAGTATTTACCCTTATCGGATGTCATGAAAGAGCTGCGGTGCGAGATTGTATTAATTTGCCGTGACCATCAACGTTACGGCGAAAGGGACGCAGATAAAGGAGACGTCTTATGAGCAATTACAAACAGTTATCGGTGATGGCATTTATTCTGGCTATCTCAGCTCAGGCATACGCCGCCGAGGACTTAACTTCAGCAACATCGGTTACAGATCAGCAGCCAACCGCAGCAGTGACAGCTGATACAAATACTGATACCGGTGCAGTTTCTAATACCGCAAAGAATACCGATGTCAGAAAAAAGCGCATGGATCACTTTTCCGTAGAGTTCTATGATGATGTGGAACTTGCCAATACGGCAGCCGATTACCTTGAAGAGGATATGATAACAATAAGTACCACTCGTTATGTGGATAAAGGGAACGATGCTGGGAAAGTTATTGAAATTGCCGCACTTAAAGAGAAAAAGAATGAGGTTTCCGCTGCTAATGCAGACGACGTATCAGCTGGTGAGGATCATCCGGCCGAAATCAAGTCAGAACAAGTATCCCAAGCTCCGGCTGAATCAGCAGAAAGCGGTTCGCATGAACCGATTATTCTTGAGACGGTGGATACTGCAGACGCACTCAGAAAAAAGACGGATGCATCGTCAGTTATAGCTGATGCAGAGAAGGATCTGGATGCGGCCAGCAATGTCATTTCAAATAAAGAAAAGATCACGACAATTGACGTAACAAAATCTGTGCAGGATCCTGCAAGAAACGTTTCCAGTAAGATTATGCAGAAGGCTGATGAAAATGTACGGGAAATAGAAAAAAAGCAGGCTGAAAGTGAAAGAGCCAGACTTGCCGATGAAGACCAGAAACGTCTTGCTGACGAAGCAATAGAAGCAGAAGCTCGTGCTAAACTTGAGGAACTGGAAGCTAAAGCCAAAGCCGAAGAAGAGGCTAAACTTAAGGCTGAAGCTGATGCCAAGGCTAAAGCTGAGGAAGAAGCAAAACTTAAGGCCGAAGCGGAAGCAAAGGCTAAAGCCGAGGAAGAAGCAAAGGCTAAAGCCGAGGAAGAAGCAAAGGCTAAAGCCGAGGAAGAAGCAAAACTTAAGGCCGAAGCAGAAGCTAAGGCTAAAGCCGAGGAAGAAGCAAAGGCTAAAGCCGAGGAAGAAGCAAAACTTAAGGCCGAAGCAGAAGCTAAGGCTAAAGCCGAGGAAGAAGCTAAGCTGAAGGCTGAAGCGGAAGCAAAGGCTAAAGCCGAGGAAGAAGCTAAGCTGAAGGCTGAAGCGGAAGCAAAGGCAAAAGCTGAGGAAGAAGCAAAGGCTAAAGCCGAGGAAGAAGCAAAACTTAAGGCTGAAGCGGAAGCAAAGGCTAAAGCCGAGGAAGAAGCTAAGCTGAAGGCTGAAGCGGAAGCAAAGGCAAAAGCTGAGGAAGAAGCAAAACTTAAGGCCGAAGCGGATGCCAAGGTTAAAGCTGAGGAAGAAGTAAAGCCTCGCGAAATAACAGAAGCTGAGCTTTATTCTGAGGAACTGGACAAACTCTTCCCGTTACCGCCGAAAGACGCTGCATCAGAAAAAACCGTTGATATGAATGCATTCAATGGAGTCCTTAAGGTTAAACCAGGAATGGGACTTGAACAGATAGGCAGCAATCTGGCAAATAAGGTATTCGGGGTGTCAAAATACCAGGCAGCTGTAGCCGTGTACAGACGAAATCCGAGAATGTTCAGCAACAAGGCTCCGGTGTATCCGTTCAGTGGCATGTTACTGAAGGTGCCTACCAAGGAACAGATGGCTCTTGAGTCAGACAGTACATATTTTGATGTTCTGATGAGAGGTCAGGGAGTTATAAGTGCCGCCAGTCTGCCAAAGTTACAGACGGAAAAGACCTCAAAGAGTTATGACGAACAGCTTAAAAAGGTTCTTGAGCAGAGGAAGAATTACCTTTTAAACAAATAGAAAGTGTTGTTAGAGACAGAAAGCCGCTGAAACCAAAACTCAGCGGCTTTTGTTTTACGATATATTCAATCTGAAACATAAAAACTGAAAATTAAAATCTATCTTCAGATTAACTTTAAAAACAGAATTAAAAAAATAAACCGGATTTACATAAGTAAATCCGGTTTGTCATATCCGTCACTTAAACCTGACGTAAAACCTCAAAATACATCCTTTTGAAAAAGACGTTCTCAAAGAATTTACGGGGTCTTAGTTATACTGAATTTCAATTGCTTCAGCAATCTTCTTACCTTCAGTTACGGCTTCTTCAATGGTATCCGCACTGGTCAGCACCACGCCAAGTCTTCTGGTGCCGTTGATTTCAGGCTTACCGAAAAGTCTAAGCTGAGCTGAAGGATAGATGTTAAGAGCATTGCACAGATTGTCGTAGGTAAGGTTGCTTGAAGTGCCGTTACCGAGAAGAGCAACTGATGCTGAAGGTCCGTAGAACTTCAGGCCCTTGCACGGAAGTCCGAGGATTGCTCTTACATGGAGAGCAAACTCACTGAAATTCTGAGAAATCATTGTTACCATACCGGTATCATGAGGACGAGGAGATACTTCGCTGAACAGAACCTCATCACCTCTGATGAAAAGTTCAACACCGTATATGCCGTGACCGTTTAAGGCGGTTACGATTTCCTTTGCAATGTGCTGAGCCTTCGCAATAAGATCCTCAGACATTACCTGTGGTTGCCAGCTTTCACGGTAGTCACCGTCTTCCTGGCGATGTCCGATAGGGGCACAGAAATGAATTCCGTCAACTGCACTTACGGTCAGGAGAGTAATTTCATAGTCAAACTTCAGAAATTCTTCAATGATTACCTTGGTCTTATGACCTCTGCCTTCAGTGTGGGCCTTGTTCCAGGCGTTTTCGATCTGATCGGCAGACTTGATTACGCTCTGTCCCTTGCCTGATGAACTCATTACAGGCTTTACAACACATGGAATACCGATCTTTTCAACACCTGCTCTGAATTCTTCGGCAGTTTCTGCGAAAACATACTTGGAGGTAGGTAAATTCAGCTTTTCGGCAGCGAGTGTTCTGATACCTTCTCTGTCCATGGTTGTTAAGGCTGCATAGCTGCTTGGAACTACTTTAAAACCTTCCTTCTCAAGCTCGACAAGCTTTGAAGTGGCTATGGCTTCGATCTCAGGAATGATATAGTCCGGCTTTTCCTTTCTCACCAACTCCTCAATGGCGGCACCGTCAAGCATATTGATTACATATGAACGGTGAGCAACCTGCATTGCAGGGGCATTGGCATAGCGATCCACGCCGATAACTTCAACACCGAAGCGCTGCAGTTCAATGCAGACTTCTTTACCGAGTTCACCGCAACCTAAAAGCATAGCCTTTGTAGCCTTTGCACAGTATGGAGTTCCAAGCATAAAAATATTTACCTGTATAATTAAAAAACAATATATCAAAGGAGACATCGCATTTCCTGCGGCACCGGAGCCGGACTGAGTCAGACACGGTAAATCAGGTTCCGCCATGAATGCGTTGAATTTGTCGCAAACTATAACATAAATGAGGTTCAGTCGCAAATCTATATCACGTTATGGCGACAGTCAGGAGAGTAGATTTTGAATGTTATGTGCTCAATAATGCGTCAATATTCTGAAATTTAGAGAGTAAAGTTTCATATTTGATATTTAATATCCCAACAGAATATAAAAAATCGCTCATTAATGCTATATTTCAGCTTATATTGCAGGGATGTTCCCTGCCTTCAACAAGAATAATAATCATGATTTCGTATCCCCCGGTGAGATTCATGCCGGAGGCATGGCGGTGATTTGCCGGAACTTTGTGAAATTCCGGCGCCGGGGGATCTAGGATAACAGATGTATATTAAGCAGATTTTATTTTCAGTTTGCGTGGTTACGGGGATGGCCGGCTCGGCCGTTTGGGCTCTTGATGACGACTCTCTTGATAATTATGATGTAGAGATTATCCGCAATCATGAGTCGTCGACCGCTAAGTCAGGAGATGACGGAATTGTTATAGGCTCGACCTCATACAGGGAAAAAGGCTCATCAGACGGCAAGTCTTCCGCACAGTCTTCATCTGAATCATCAACATCCTCTTCACAGAACGCTTCAAGTGACGAGTGGGACACTGAGCAGGGGGTTTCCGTAACAGCAAAGGACACAGAACCACGGACTCCGGTAAATACTGAGAATTCCACGTCAGGCAGGAGTCTTGGAATGGGCTGTTCCAGACCGGAAAATATTCCTGACGTTACCGTTGACACTCCGAAGATCAAGAGAATAGATCTTACGGAAGTATCAACAGTTTATACTGTTGTAAAGGGTGATACTGTCGGCAAGCTTATCGGCGAACTGGCTCCTCAGGGGGCTGACGTAACTTCCGGACAGCTTCTTGCGGCCATTGCAAGAGCAAATCCCAAAACCTTTAACGGCGGCAATCTTCAGATAGGCAGTAAACTTGCAGTTCCCTCAGCTGAGCGCATTGCTCTCGAATCAGACAAGGTCGGTAAAGACATTCTCTCCCGAATCAATGCCGGTAAAATGGCCGGATATTCAATTCCTCGTCTTCAGCTTCCGTGGGAAGAGGAAGATGCCAGAATAGCCAAGCAGAAGGCGGCTAAGGCGGCAAGGGATGAAACCCTGAAAAAACAGCAGGATGATTATCAGGCCTGTCTTGATGCCGTCAAGCGCAAAAAGGAAGAAGCCGAACTCAAGAAGGCAAAGGAACTGGAAGAAGCAAGAAAGGAAGCCGAACGAAAAGCCCGTGAAGAATGGGAAATGGAAAATACCGAGGCAGACCTTGCAAGTGATGATTTCATGATTGCCGATCCGGAGGAAGAGGCTGCTGCCAAAGCTGCAAAGGAAAAGGAAGAAAATATCGTACTTAACGAACAGGGTAAGAGAGTCATCGTCCTGAAGCAGAACAAGGATTCCGACAAGGCGGGGAACAATACAGCTGCTTCTGCAGGTGGAAGAATTTCCGGAGCAAACATAATCTTTAACGGAAATGATGTATATGCCAGAGACTCTTCAGGCAGAACAGTTAAAAACACTGAAGGTGCCGCATCTGCTTCATCAGCCGAACTCGACAGAATGAGAAAGGAGCTTGCTGACGCTCAGAACGTAAATCAGGCTCTTCTTAACGAGAAAATCAGACAGACTGAGAAGATTTCCCGTCTAGAGGAACAGTTTGAAGGACTGTCTTCAAAAATTGACAACATAGCCCAGATGCAGACAATGCAGATTACGGATGCCGCCGAGGCCAAGCAGGCAAGAGAACAGTCTCAGTCTGAAGAAGGCAGTACATCATGGCTAATCTGGATAGCAGGCATTTTCGGAGGAGTTATTCTGTACGGCATCGTGCTTGTACCAATGCTCAGAAACAACAGAAAGCTGAGAGAAAAGCTTCAGTCATCCGTATACGGCAGAGTCATCATTGATAATCCTGTGGTAAGAAGGTGCCATGACATTAAGGTAAAAATCCGTTCATCACTGAAGAAATTCCTGGAGGATTCCGAACAGAAGGAACTGGAAATTGGCGAACGTATAGCCGAGGAGGAAAGACAGAAGGCTGAACAGGAACAAATTGAAGCCAAAAAGGGAGCCGTATTTTTCAAGGAACAGGAGACCAATGAGGCTGATGTAAGCAATGTCGGTTCAACTGATGTAAATGCAGAATCCAGTGTCGAAGAGGTCCTGCCTCAGGAAGTAAAAGCCGAGCCGGAATATCAGCCGACCAGTATGGTGATCGAGATTGAATCTGATCCTGTAGTCCCGGTCGGATTCTCCGAAGAGGATCAGCTTGAGGTTCCTCCGTCCGTAAGTCATGATGATGATATTGTGGCCACAACGGAAAATCCGGAACCTAAAACAGTAGATTAAATCCGAAAGCAATAACGGAGTCAGAACATGTGAGAATGTCTGACTCTGTTTTTTTCATTGATAATGCAGGATGGCACCATCCGCCGAACCGCTTATGTCTCGGGGACGAATTGATTGGTGCAAAGGAAATAAATATGCTTGATTACGTTTACTGCTGTCCGGACAGTGTGCCGGACGCTCAGAAATATGCCGCTTCAGACAGGCGTTATTATGTTACTCCTTCCTATATTGACATTCAGGTTAACGGTTATAACGAAGTAACCCTGGACGGGAATGATGGAGTTACGGTTGAAAAGCTTGAACACATCAGTGAGTCGCTGAAACACTCAGGCTGTGCGATCTTTGTACCTACGCTCATAACCTCTCCATACGAAATTCTTAAAAAATCCCTGGAACAGACGGAGCTTTACATGAAGAAGCATCCGGGAAGAATTCCCGGACTTCATATTGAAGGACCGTTTATAAGTCCGGTAAAGAAAGGAATACATAAGGAAGCATATATCCGTAAACTTGAGGGCAGGGATCTTGAACTCATCCTTCGTTACGCCGGAGCCGTTTCATACATTACTCTTGATCCAAATGCAGTTACTCCGGATGTTATGAAAGAGCTCCTTAATGCAGGCATAAGGCTTTCTCTCGGACATACCGAAGCTGACTACCGTAAGGCTGAAGAATTCATAGGTAACGGAGCTACTCTCGGAACGCATCTCTATAATGCCATGACCATGGCCGCTAACGGAAGAACTCCGATGGCTGTTGAGGCCATTCTTAATTCGGACACGGTTTACTGTGGCGTAATCGGTGACGGAATTCACGTGAATTACGCTCTGGTTCGCCTTGCACACAGGCTTCTCGGTGATCGTTTTGTTCTTGTTACGGACTGTCTTGCGGCTGCAGGAACCGATCCGGAAAAATTCAGGAGCTTTGTTTTTGCCGAAAAGGAAATATTCAATGATCCGGTAAAAGGCTGCATAGATGCTAAGGGAACACTGGGAGGTTCCCGTCTTACCATGACCGAAGGCGTTCAGAATCTGGTGAGACATGCGGGATTTACGCTTAATGAGGCTGTATATGCGGCAACGCTTGCTCCGGCAAAGGCACTGGGGATTAATCTTTCCGGAAACTACAATATTCTTGATGAGGATCTTAATCTCGTGGATGTTATTTCAGGTAAGGATTAGCAAAGTACTGAATCAGAGATAACAATTACTATACTCCACTAAAAATAAAAGACAGAATCAGGTTCTGTCTTTATATCTTTGTCAGGAATTTCCGGTCGACGCGAGAAAGATTGCTTCTTTACTTAACAAAGCGGAATTAACGCAAAACGCCGGTAAATCCTTTATGAGAAATAACCGTTTATATACGGATTTCCTTCTCTTTCATCACCTATAGTCGATTCTCCTCCGTGTCCGGGAAGAACTTTCGTGTCATCCGGAAGAATAAGAAGCTTTGTTCTGATGGAGGATATCAGCTGTTCCGGATCTCCCTGAGGGAAATCGGATCTGCCGACCGATCCCGCAAACAGTACGTCTCCGGAAAGCAGAAGTCCGCTTTCCCTGAAGTAGTAGCACACTTGGCCCGGTGTATGTCCGGGACAGTGAATGACCAGCATAGGCTCAGCCATACCTTCAATCTCAACCTTTTCCCCGTCATTAAAATATCTTGACGGTGTAAGCGGAGGCCTGTCATCCAGACCGAACATGGATGCCTGCATGGACAGGTTATGCAGCCAGTACTCATCAGCTTTGTGAGGTCCAAGCACCGGAACATTAAGCAGTGCGGCAAGATCTGCAGCTCCGCCACAGTGGTCCAGATGTCCGTGAGTCAGGATTATTGCCTTAACCTTAAGCCCGTATTTTTCAGTAAGCATGTACAGCTCCCGGGCATTATCACCTGGATCGCAAATGAGGGTACAGAGGTTATCTTCATTGATGATAAATCTGCAGTTTTCCTGAAAAGCTCCGACAGGTATGGTTATGTATTTCAGCATCCTTTGCTCCTGTTCCTTGGTTCTGCGGTCTTAAAGGAAATTAAAACCGCAGGTGATGATTTGGTACACACAGGCTGAGGCTCATGTGCATTATTGTTTAAAGTTACTTAATTCTGACAACCAGACCCTTAAGATACAGTGCTTCAGGGTACGGCAGGGCGACCGGGTGGTCACTTGCCTGAGTCAGAAATTCAACAATCTGTCCGTCTCTACCGGCATCAAGCAGGGCATCCGCAACAACCTTCTGGAAAAGATCTGGTGTCATGTGACCTGAACACGAGTAGGTCATAAGATATCCGCCCGGATTGATAATGGATGCCGCAATCATGTTGATGTCCTTATAACCTCTGCAGGCCTTCTCAAGCTGGGATTTGCTTTCAGCAAACTTTGGCGGATCAAGTACTACTACATCGTAGGTGTGTCCCAGTTTCTTTTCCTTGCGCAGAAAGCTGAACACGTCCTCGCGGATAAACTTTACTCTGCCCGGATCAAGATGGTTAAGAACTATATTCTTTTTGGCTATGTCCAGAGCCTTCTGAGAAACATCAACATTTGCGACGCTTAAGGCACGTCCCTTAAGAGCATATAGGGAAAAACCGCCGGTGTAGGAAAAACAGTTGAGCACTGACTTACCCTTACAGTACTTCGCAAGAGCGGCTCTGTTGTCTCTCTGATCCAGATAATAACCTGTCTTATGACCTTCCTGAATATTAACCAGAATCTTCATTCCGCCGTTTTCAGTAATAGCCAGTTCCTCCAGAGGAAGCTCTCCGTATATCACGCCCTTGCGAGGCTCAAGTCCTTCCTTTGTTCTGACTTCAACATCCGAACGTTCATAAATGCTGCCTTCAGGGAACAGTTCCCTAAGTGCTCCGGTGATTTCCCTGAGATGATATTCCGCACCGGCACTTAGCACTTCAAGAACAAGGAAATTGTTATAACGGTCGATGATAAGCCCCGGCAAGCCGTCAGATTCGGCATCAACCAGGCGGCATGCGGACATGCCTGTTTCCTTCAGCATAAGTTCGCGGGCTGCGGCTGCTTCAGATATCCTTCTGGCAAAAAAAGCCTGATCGACGGTTTCTTCACGGTCAAAAGACCAGACTCTGGCTCTTATCTGGGAGTTTGGCGAATATGAACCCTTTGCCAGAAAAACGCCGTCCGATGTCAGAATCTCAATGTCTCCGCCGTTCTGAGGTGCGTTTCTGACTTCTTTTACCGCTTTGGAAAAAATCCACGGATGACGTCTTTTTAATGATTTTTCTCTTCCTTCATGAAGAATAAGTTGTGCGGTCATGTTTAAGCTGCTCTTAATATGTATTTTTGTTTGTCATAAATTGAGATGAGTGGTGCGGGAGCATCCTCAGTCATCAGTATGTCCGTATTTTATAATGTACATGCCATTTTCGCCATAAAAATGAGTGTCATTAAGGCAAAAGAAGCGTACTCATGATAATGTAAATTACGCTTCGGCAGAATACCGATGCAGCTGAAGCTGATTCACGTATTCCTTACTCAGGAGTTTTTGTCCGAATCAAACAAAGCCGCCACAGTCATTACAATTTGTAACATTTTGAAACACAAATCGGTCATCTGTTCGATTACAATTATAATCAGAAAGGCCCAATATTGAGAACTTATCAGAATAAACTAAAGAAAATCAGCAAGAGCTTCTCAGACCAGATATTAAGTTATTAGAAATACGGAGGATTCCGCCATGAAAAAATTAAGTATGCTTTTATTATCACTTATTGCCGCAACCAGTCTGGTTACAACAGGATGTGTGGTAGTAGATGATGACGGTTATCATCATGACCATCACCATGAGCATCATCACGACCACGACCCGCATCACAAACCGGATCACAGACCTGATCATCCGCACCATAATCACAACGGTCACGGCAATAACCACGGTGTAAACCGCCATTAATACATGAAATTGGGCACGAATACCGGTCATCTTTATGCCTCAATTAAGGAAAACTGTACGGGCAACAGTGCTCCCCGATAAAACGGGCTGTCCGAAATAGTACAGGATTGGATATGACTTCTGCGTTTATAGGATATACAATAACCTCCTGTTCCGACGTGAGTCGGGAACAGATAATGATTAAAAGGAGGCTTTCATGAAATACTTATCGGTTACTTCAGTTGCAGCTCTCGCTTTCATAATGGGCGGGTGCGTGCTGGTCGATGACGGGTATGGTTACGGAACCACGGAGACCGTATACTATGAGGAAAGCTACTACACTCCAGGCAACACCGTAATTTATCAGGATGTTATCGTTCCTGCTGCTCCACCCGTAGTATATGCACCGCCTCCTCCGCACCATCACGGACCGGGACTTCACGTGCGTCCTGATCACAGGCCACCGGGACACCATCCCGGACACAGACCGCCGGGACACCATCCCGGACACAGACCGCCGGGACACCATCCCGGACACAGACCGCCGGGACACCATCCCGGACACAGACCGCCGGGACATAACCCGGGAGGGAACAACCCCGGACACCGGCCTCCTGGTCATAACCCCGGAGGGAACAATCCTGGACACAGACC
>Ga0256405_10004433_pt1 | contig 26209 bp, 20 predicted proteins | sample RumenRJG_02DNA_FD_189096 | JGI IMG/M metagenome (GOLD analysis project Ga0256405, IMG submission 189096) | Bovine rumen microbial communities from Lethbridge, Alberta, Canada - RJG_02 | ecosystem: Host-associated > Mammals > Digestive system > Stomach > Rumen | place: Canada: Alberta... | reverse complement strand
AAATCCTCGAAGCGGCGTTCCACGTCGGCCGCTATGCGCCTGAAGCGCAGGCGGCAGCGGCGGCCGAGGCGGCGAAGAAAGCCGCGGCAGGCCAGCAGCAGAAGAAGCAGTAAAATAGTACGTAGTACGGGATTTGTGGTACGAAAGGAAACGCGAACCATGAGTGACGAAATCGTAAGGATCAAGGGGACGAAGTCGGGCCTGCAGCTGCTCTTTGCCGCAGGCGCGACGTACGCGGCCATCGAGGAGGAGATCCGCGCGAAGCTCAGGGCGGGCTCGGGATTCTTCTGCCGCGGCACGGTCATGCATGCGATGGAGGGCTCGCTCTCGAAAGACGAAATGGAAAAGCTCAAGAGGCTCTTCCATGAGTCCGGCGTCATCTTCAGCGTCACGCGCAGCCGCATCCCGGGAGCAACGGAATGGCCTGTGGAAAGGCCGCGCCGCAAGTCTGCAAGAGCGCAGAAGCGTCCGGCGGAAGCAGCAGTACAGGCGGAGGCGGCTGTGCCTGCAGAAAACGCGCCGGCAGAGCCCGCAGCTGTGCAGGCGTCATCAGCGGACGACGAAGCCGTGCAGATGGTCGTCGTGAACAAGACGCTGCGCGGCGGGCAGGAAGTCCGCACGAAGAGTTCCGTGCTCGTCTGCGGCAACGTGAATCCCGGCGCGCAGATCATCGCGGGCGGCAGCATCGACATCCGCGGCACGTGCCGCGGCCTCGTGCATGCAGGCGCGTTCGGCAACCAGAAAGCATTTGTCGTCGCCGACCACCTGATCCCGACGCAGATCCGCATCGCAGACCTCATCGCGCGTTCGCCCGATGACCCGCAGCAGATCGAGAAGACGGCGCGCCCCGAGCGCGCTTCCATCAAGGACGGCCAGATCGTCATCGAACCGATTGAAAGGTAACCGTAGAAAGGCAGGAAACATAGATGAGTGAAGTTATCGTAATCACGTCCGGCAAGGGCGGGGTCGGCAAGACGACGACCACGGCGAACCTCGGCATGGGGCTCGCGATGCGCGGCAAGAATGTCGTGCTCGTCGATACGGACACGGGGCTCCGCAACCTCGACCTTTTGCTCGGCCTCGAAAACCGCATCATGTACGACCTCATCGACGTGACGCAGGGCCGCGTGCCCTATAAAAAGGCGCTCGTGCGCCACAAGAAGGTCGAAAACCTCTTCCTGCTGCCGACGTCGCAGGTCAAGGACAAGTCGGCCGTGAATCCTGAAGAACTTGTGAAGCTCTGCGAGGAACTGCGCAAGGAGTTTGACTACATCCTGATCGACTGCCCGGCCGGCATCGAGCAGGGCTTCCAGACGGCCATCGCGGCCGCCGATGTCGCCATCGTCGTGACGATGCCCGAGATTTCGGCTGTGCGCGACGCCGACAAGATCATCGGCGAGCTCGGCCGCGCGGACAAGGAGAACATCAAGCTTATCGTCAACCGCATCCGCCCGCAGATGGTGGAGTCCGGCGACATGCTCGACATGGACGACATCAACGACATCCTTTCCATCGACTGCATCGGCCAGGTGCCCGATGACAAGATGGTCATCACGAGCACGAACCGCGGCGAGCCCTGCATCACGATGGACAAGTCGACGGCGGGCCAGGCATACCGCAACATCGTTGGCCGCCTGCTCGGCGAGAAAGTCCCGTTCATGACGTTCCCGAAAGAGGGATTCTTCTCCCGTCTGAAGCACGTCTTCGGCATGTGAGGAGGGAAGAAGGATGCTGAATGCACTCATGAAGATTTTTGGAAAGAAAGAGCCTTCGGGCAAGGTCGCGCGCGACCGCCTCAAGGTCGTGCTGATTCATGACCGTGCGAGCGTTTCGCCCGAGGTCATGGATCACCTCCGGCGCGACATCCTCGATGTCGTCGGCCGGTACCTCGACATCAATCCCGAGGAAATGGACATCTCCCTCGCAAATGACGAGGATTCCGTCGCGCTCGTCGCGAACATCCCCGTCACGAATCTCAGGCACGGTGGAAAGCGTTGAACAAGAAAATCTTCAAGCGGCTCGACATGCCGCTCGTCATCGCGACGGCGGGCATCATCGTCATGAGCCTCGTCATCATCGGCAGTGCGACACACATCAATACGCCGAGCGAGGAACGCTACTGGTTCGTCCAGAGGCAAGGCCTGTTTGCCATCATGAACATCGCGCTCGCGGCGTTCCTTATGAATTTTGACTACAAGATGCTCGCCGGCTTCCGGAAGAAGCTCTACATCTTCAACCTCATCATGCTGATCGCCGTCATGGTCGTCGGCCAGTCGGCACTCGGCGCGCAGCGCTGGATCGTCATCGGCCCGATCAGCCTCCAGCCATCAGAGTTCTCGAAGCTCATCATGATCGTCTGCCTCGCGGGCATGATGGAGGAACGCGTCGGCCATCTCAATACGCTGCATGACCTGCTGCCGATTGCAGCCTACGTCGGCGTGCCGTTCCTGCTCGTTCTGAAGCAGCCGGATCTCGGCACCTCGCTCGTCTTCATGGCGATTTTCTTCGGCATGATTTTCGTTTCGGGAATCCGATTGCGGCTGCTCGGAGGAATCTTTGCGGCCGGACTTGCCGCCATGCCGGTGCTCTGGCATTTTCTCAAAGATTATCAGAAAATGCGCATCATGGTCTTCATGGATCCGAATGTCGATCCTCTGGGCTCCGGCTACCACATCATCCAGTCGAAAATCGCCATCGGGTCGGGTATGCTCTTTGGCAAAGGGCTCTTCCACGGAACGCAGAGCCAGCTGAACTTTTTGCCGGAGAACCACACGGACTTCATCTTCGCCGTCGTCGGCGAAGAGCTCGGCTTCATCGGAGCGGCGTTCCTGCTGCTTCTCTATCTCGTCGTGCTCTGGCGCGGCATCCAGATTGCGCGCGACGCCGCCGACACGTTCGGCCGCCTGCTCGCCGTCGGCATCACGTCGATGATTGCGTTCCATGTGCTCGTCAACGTCGGCATGACGATGGGCATCATGCCGGTCACGGGCATCCCGCTGCCGCTCATGAGCTACGGCGTCAGCTCGCTGACGACGAACATCTTGTCGATTGCGATTTTATTGAACATCCACCAGAGAAAGCAAAAGCTGTTATTCTAGACGCAAAAGGGGCGGCTTTGCCGCCCTTTTTCCATAAGGAGAGAACTGAACGAAATGGTAACCCTCGACCCCAGCGTGCTGCAGAGTGTCGAAAAGCCCGCACGCTATACGGGCAGTGAATGGAATGTCGTCATCAAGAATCATGCAGATGTCAAATGCACGTTCGCGCTCGCACTGCCGGACGTCTACGAGGTCGGCATGAGCAACCTCGGCCTCGCCATCCTCTACGAAATCCTGAACAGCCGCCCCGACATCGCGGCCGAACGCGTCTATGCGCCTTGGACGGACATGGAAGATATCATGCGGTCGCAGGGCATCCCGCTCTATTCGCTCGAAACGAAGACGGAAATCAAGAACTTCTCGTTCCTTGGCTTCTCGCTGCAGTACGAGATGATTTATTCGAACGTGCTCAACATGCTCGACCTCGCTGGCATCCCGCTCCATGCGGCTGACCGCACGATGGACGACCCGTTCGTCGTCGGCGGCGGGCCGTGCGTTTACAACGTCGAGCCGGTCGCGCCGTTCTTCGATTTCTTCGTCATCGGCGAGGGCGAAGAGGTCATCACGGAAATCTGCGACGTCTACGAGGCGTGGAAAGCAGACGGCTGCCCGGACGGGCGCCGCGGGTATCTCCGTCGCCTGCTCGATGTCGATGGCATCTACGTGCCGTCGTTCTACGAAGACCGCTATGATGATGACGGCCATTTCTCCGCGCTCGCACCGCTCGACGCTGCCGCGAAGCCCGTCATTTACAAGCGCGTCGTCAAAGACATGGATAACGTCAAATCCGTCGAGCATCCCGTCGTGCCGTACATGAACATCGTGCACAACCGCATCATGCTCGAGCTTTTCCGCGGCTGTTCGCGCGGCTGCCGCTTCTGTCAGGCCGGCATCTGCTACCGTCCGGCGCGCGAGCGCACGGAAGAACACCTGAAAGAGATGGCGCGCGGCCTCGTCGATGTCTCCGGCTATGACGAGATGAGCCTGACATCGCTTTCGTCGGCTGATTACTCGTGTCTCGGCCGTCTCGTCGACGATCTCATGGACGAGTTCCGCCACGAAAAAGTCAGCTTCTCGCTGCCATCGCTGCGCATTGACAGTTTCAGCATCGACCTCGCGCACAAGATGCAGCAGGTGCGCAAATCCGGCCTGACATTCGCGCCCGAGGCCGGCACGCAGCGCCTGCGCGACGTCATCAACAAGGGCGTCACGGAGGAAGATCTGCTGACGGCCTGCGGCGCGGCGTCCCGCCAGGGCTGGAAGCAGGTCAAGCTCTATTTCATGATGGGCCTGCCGACCGAGACGGACGAAGACGTCATCGGCATCGCTGACCTCGCGAAGAAAGTCGTCGACCTCTACACGGAGATTAAGGGCAAGCGCGGCGTCAAGGTCACGATTTCCGTCGCCTGCTTCGTGCCGAAGCCCTACACCCCGTTCCAGTGGTTCGGTCAGGTACCGCTCGCGGAGTTCGAGCGCCGCCAGCAGCTCCTGAAGGAGCATATCACCGACCGCGCCATCACGTTCAACTATCATGATGCGCGTCTCTCCGTCATCGAAGGCTCGTTTGCGCGCGGCGACCGCCGCCTCGCGCGCGTGCTCGAACAGGCATGGCGCGATGGCGCAAAGTTCGATGGCTGGAGCGACCTGTTCCACGATGAAATCTGGCATGAGGCGTTCCATAAATGCGGTCTCGACATCAAGGACTATGCCGGGCGCACACGAAGTTTTGACGAGCCGCTGCCATGGGAAATCACGTCGCCGGGCGCGACGAAAGATTTCTTCCTGCGCGAATGGAAGAAGGCCATGGCGGCCGAGCTCACGGAGGACTGCCGCCGCGGCAAGTGCAGCGCCTGCGGCATCTGCCCGACGCTCGGCGTCCATGTCATCGACTACAAGAAGCAGGAAGAGGCGAAGGGAGCGTTTCAGGAGAAATTCGTGCCAAAGCCCGTGCACCCCGAAGACAACGGCAAGAAACAACAGCCGCCCGTCTTCTGGTACCGTGCCCGCGTCACGAAGGACGCTGACGTGCGGTTCCTCTCGCATCTCGAATACGCCGATGCCTTCCTGCGCGCGTTCGACCGCGCGAAGCTGCCGATGGCGTATTCCGAGGGCTTCAACCCGCACATGAAGGTTGCATTCGGCTCGGCGCTCGCCGTCGGCGTTTCGAGCGAGGCCGAGTACATGGACTTCGCCTTGCGCAAGCCACTCGCGCAGCCCGAGGTCTTCGACCGCCTGCGCGCGCAGCTGCCGCCCGGCATCCGCGTGCTGAAACTCACAGAAATCAAGGGCAGGCATATCGCGCTGATGAACCTCGCTGACGAGGCGCGCTATCACGTCCGCGTGCCGCTTCATGGCGATGCGGAAAAAGCCGCCAAGGCTGCGCAGGAAGCCATCGCGAAATTCAATGCGGCGACGGAAGTCATTTATACGCGCGTCACGCCGAAGAAGACCCGCACGAAGGACATCAAGAAATTCCTCGGCGCCCCGCTCACGGCGTCCATCGAAGGCGGTACTCTCGCGATGGACATCGCGACAAAAATCCTCGGCACGACCGGCAGCGTCAAGCCCGGCGAAATCCTCGAGACGCTCGCAAAAGAGTTCGCCATGCCCATCACCGTCGCCGAAGCCGACATCCATCGTATCGCACTCCTTGGGAAAGGAAAGGACCTGATATGAAGTCCATCCTCCTGAATATCGTCCCCGAAGAAACCCGCATGGCCGTCGTCGAGGACGGCGACCTGCTCGCCGTCGAAGTCGAGCGCGCCTCGCACGCCCACCTCGTCGGCAACATCTACAAAGGCCGCGTGCAGAATGTCCTGCCGGGCATGCAGGCCGCCTTCATCGACATCGGGCAGGAGAAGAACGCCTTCCTCTATGTCGGCGACGGCGCTCCGCACGACATCCCGAAAGGCGTCGCCAAAACGGCAAAGCCCCAGAAAATCCATGTCGGCCAGAACCTGCCCGTCGGCATCATTAAGGACGCCGTCGGCACGAAGGGCCCGCGCGCGACGCTCCACCTCTCCCTGCCGGGCCGCAATCTCGTGCTCATGCCGACAGCGGCCTACACGGGCCTTTCGCGGCGCATCGAAGACGAGCAGGAGCGCAGCCGCCTCCATGCGCTCGCCGAAAAATACGCGCCTGAGGGAATGGGGCTCATCGTGCGCACGGCGGCCGAAGGCATTTCCGAAGAAGCGTTCGCCGAGGACGCGCACTACCTCGAAAATCTCTGGGCGTCGATTGCGCGCAAGTTCAAGCTCAGCCATGCGCCAGCGCTTCTTTACCGCGACGCCGACCTCTTGGTGCGCATCGTGCGCGACCGTTTCAGCGCCGACGTCGACGAGCTCATCGTCGATGACCGCGAGGCCTACGAGCGCGTGCGCGAACTCGTCGGCTTCCTGTCGCCTGACCTCGCCGCGCGCGTCAGGCTCTACGATGGCCGCGAGCCGCTGTTCCAGCGGTATCATATCGAGCAGGAGATCGAGAACGTCGGCGCACGGCAGGTCGAGCTCAAATCCGGCGGCTTCCTCGTCATCGACAAGACGGAGGCGCTGACGGTCATCGATGTCAATACCGGCAAATATGTCGGCAAGACAAATCTCGGCGACACCGTCTATCAGGCGAATCTCGAAGCGGCGGCCGAAATCCTCAAGCAGATTCGTCTGCGCGACATCGGCGGCATCATCATCGTTGATTTCATCGACATGGAGACGGACGAGCAGAAAGCGGCGCTCCTGGATTTCCTGCGCGATGGCGCACGGAATGACCGCGCGAAGACGAACATCATCGACATCACATCGCTCGGTCTCGTCGAAATCACGCGCAGGAAGTCGCGCTCGAACTTCGAGAGCGTCGTCTACAGCGAGTGTCCCGTCTGCCACGGCCGCGGCCGCATCGAGTCGCCCGAGACCGTCTCCATCCGCATCAGCCGCGACATCCGCCGCATGGAGCACAAGAATCATGCAAAGAACGGCTACGAGATCGAAGTCCACGAGACCGTGGCCGAAGAGCTGCGCCAGAACCAGCTCATGATGAACCTCGCGGCCGAATTCGGCACCGACATCAAAGTCGTCACCCGCCCCGGCATCCACCCGGAGACGTACACGATTCTACAACAGAGTTGAACAAGATAGAAAAACTTTCGTAAGAAACGGAACGATTCTTATACCGCAGCCCCCCTCCGTGAGGGGGGACGGGCCGCGTGAGCGGCGGGGGGAGTAGTAGGAGGCTGTAGCCTAACAAGGGATTCGTTATAGCTAAAGGACTTTAGCAGTTGCATGAAGACTCGTTCTGATGGTGCTTCTTACTACTCCTTCCACCGCTTCGCGGTCCCCCTCCCTCTAGAGGGAGGCAAAAGTTTGAGCTACTTGCCGAACCTGTTCAGAAATGTTAGGATAACAAAGGATTTATTTTTTGAGTTTACAGAGAAAAGAGTCTTTCACCATGAACAAAAAACATCTCACCGCGGCCATCCTGAGTGCCGCCCTCATCACCACGTCGTTCCCGGTTGCTTTCGCCGCTGAGCAGGCCGCTCCGGCCGCGACGGCCACCACGAGCACGACGACGGCGGCAACGCCAGCCGCCGCTCCTGCTGCCACGACGACGGCTCCTGCTGCCACGACGACGCAGACCACGACAGCAACGACCACCACGACCACGGCCCAGTCCACGACGGCCGAGACGCCGGCGAATGACGAGGCCGCAATCGACAGCCGCAAGATCAGCATCAACCTTGCGGCACGCTCGCTCGCCGTTTACGAAGGCCAGAAGCGCATCCGCCTCTATCCCATCGGCCCGGGCAAGGCTTCGACGCCGACGCCGGTCGGCTATTTCAAAGTCGAGTCGAAAGATCTCAACCCGACGTGGACGGATCCGACGGATCCCGAGTATTCCATCCCGTCCGGCGAGAGCAATCCGCTCGGCTACCGCTGGATGGAAGTTCAGGGCAATTACGGCATCCACGGCACGAACAAGCCGGAGTCCATCGGTCATTACGTCTCGAACGGCTGCATCCGCATGAATGAGAAGGACGTCGAGGACGTCTTCGACCTCGTCAAAGTCGGCACGCCGATCGAGATTACGTACAACCGCATCGTTGTCGAGAAGACGCCGGATGACCGTGTGGCATTCTACGTCTATCCAGACGGCTATGGCCGTCAGCCGCTCGATGTCGAGGAAGCGACGAAATGGCTCAAGGGCTATGGCGTGCAGAACTTCATCAGCGACGAAGACATCGAGAAGAAGATCGAGGCCTCGGACGGCGAGCCGACGTACATCGGCAAGGTCTACAACATCACGGTCGATGGCAAGAAGCTCCAGAACAAGGCCGTCGAGCAGGACGGCATCACGTATCTGCCGGCCATCGACCTCGCAGATGCCGCTGGCGTGAACCTCGGCTGGGATGAGAAGTCCGAGGTCCTCTTCAGCACGGTCGGCAAGGCCACGGGCTACAACAAGAAGGACGTGCTTTATTGCAACGCCGATGACGTGCAGACGCTGTTCCACCTCGACGGCGGCCTTTCGGGCAAGCAGTATGTTTATCACAAAATGACGGCGGCTCCGGCAGCGGCCACGACGGCCACAACAACGACGCCAGCTGAGACGAACACCACGACGGTTGCTCCGGCCACGGTTGCGCCAGCGGCCACAAAATAATCGTTACGTTGCCTATCCTGAGCCTCCCCCGCTGGGGGCTCCGAAGAGGCGGATAAGCAGACTCTTGGCGCTTTAGCGCCTAGAGGTCGCTTATGCCGCTTGCGGCGGAGGGTAGCGTCGTATCTTCATTCTCATATTTTTGACCGCAGGAGGGAATCCCTTGAAAAAGCGTTTCGTCATCCTCGACGGCAGCAGCCTCTTCTTCCGGGCATTCTTCGCCCTGCCGCCGCTCACGTCTCCGACGGGCGAGTACACGAATGCCATTTTCGGCTTCGCGAACATGTTCCTGAAGCTCTGGGAAGAGCTGAAGCCGGACGAGCTCGTCATTGCGTTTGACAAGAGCCGTCATACGTTCCGCACGGAGCTTTACCCTGAGTACAAAGGCACGCGCGACAAGACGCCCGACGAGCTCAAGAGTCAGATTCCTCTACTCGAAGAGTTCGCCGGGGCGCTCGGCGTCACGTTCCTCGAAAAGGACAACTATGAAGCCGACGACATCATCGGCACGCTTGCGACGCAGGCGGCGGCCGCAGGCTATGACGCGAGCGTCGTCACGGGCGACCGCGACGCGCTCCAGCTCGTGCGGCCGAACCTCCGCGTGCTCATGACGAAGAAGGGCATCTCCGACCTCAAGGAATACGACGAGGCGGCGTTCACGGAAGAATACCAGATGGAGCCGCTGAAGCTTATCGACCTCAAAGGCCTCATGGGCGATACGGCCGACAACATCCCAGGCGTCCCGGGCGTCGGGCCGAAGACGGCGACGAAGCTGCTGCTCGAATACGGCACGCTCGAAAACGTCCTCGACCATGCAGGCGAGGTCAAGGGCAAGAAGCTCCAGGAGCGCCTGACGACATTTGCCGAGCAGGCAAGGCTCTCGAAGACGCTGGCCACCATCAATTGCAGTGTGCCAGATCTCGATGCGCCGGGCGCTTATGGCGTCCATCCCGACGCTGCGAAATTCACGACGTTCTGCCAGCGCTACAACCTCAAAGCCGTGCTGACGCGCGGCAAGAAATTGCTGGCAAAGCTGGCGACTGCGGAAAAAGGCGGGGCGCTGACACTTTCTGCCGATGGCGCGGCGAAAGCCGCGCCTGCAAAAACAGGAAAAAGCACGAAAAAAGCCGCATCCGATGCGCCAGCGATGCCTGACCTCTCGACCATCGACGTCATCACGCCGGACGGCCATATTGTCTTTGACTGGAAAGCCTGCCTCCATGCAGGTCTCCGCTTTGACGACGGCAAGCATGTCGATGACCTCAAGCTCATGGCATACCTGCTGCATCCCGAGGCGACGGAATACACGATTCCTGTGCTTCTCGCAGAATTCTTCCCCGAAGAAGTGCAGCCTGAGACGCTCTCCGAGGATGACATCAGAAACGCTTATGAGCGCCTTCAGCCGCTGATGCGCGCCCAGCTTGACGCGCTCGGCCTCACGAAGCTCTACGAGGATATCGAGCTGCCGCTCGTGCCCGTGCTTTTCGAGATGGAGCAGACCGGCGTCTTTGTGAACCGCGACCACCTTGCGGAGAAAGCCGAGGTCATCGGCGACCGTATCAAGGGACTCGAAGACGACATCTACACGCTCGCAGGCAAGACCTTCAAGATCAACTCGCCGAAGCAGCTCGGCGCCGTGCTGTTTGAAGACCTCGGCCTGCCGCCTGTCAAGAAGACGAAGACGGGCTACTCGACGAATGCCGAAGTCCTCGAGACGCTCAGGTATCAGCACCCGATCATCGAGTGCATCCTGTCGTACCGCCTCTGGACGAAGCTCAAATCGACGTATCTCGACGGCATCGCGGCGCTCATTCATCCTGAGACGGGCCGCGTCCATACGAGTTTCAACCAGACCGTCACGGCGACGGGCCGCCTTTCGAGCTCCGACCCGAATCTCCAGAACATCCCCGTGCGCACGGAGCAGGGCAAAGAAATCCGCGCTCTGTTCGAGCCGGGGGAGGGCTACGACGCCATGCTCTCGGCCGACTATTCGCAGATCGAGCTGCGCCTGCTCGCGCACATGTCGCAGGACGAGAATTTCATCGAAGCATTCCGCGAGGGGCAGGACATCCACGCCCGCACGGCCGCTGAAGTCTTCCATGTCCCCATCGAGGATGTCACGAGTGAGGAGCGCCGCCGCGCGAAAGCCGTGAATTTCGGCATTGTCTACGGCATCAGCGACTATGGCCTCTCGCGCGACCTCCATATCTCGCGCAAGGAGGCGGCAGGCTACATCGACGAATACTTCGCCCGCTATCCGGGCGTCAAATCGTTCATGGACAAGGTGGTCGAAGAAGCGCACCAGACAGGCGCCGTCACGACGATGTACGGCCGCCGCCGCGAGCTCCCGGCCATTCACAGCAAGAACTTCAACCAGCGCTCGCTGGCCGAGCGCATGGCGATGAACACGCCAATACAGGGCACGGCGGCCGACATCATCAAGATTGCCATGATCCGTGCATCGCGCATGCTCAAAGAAGCGAATGTCAGGAGCCGCATCCTGCTCCAGGTCCACGACGAACTCGTGCTCGAAGTGGTGAACGAAGAAATCCCGAAAGTCACAGAAATCCTCAAAGAAGCGATGGAACACGCAGCAGAATTGTCCGTCCCGCTCGTGATTGACGTCAATGTAGGGAAGAACTGGGCGGAGGCGAAATAGGTCGCGAAGATCGGCTGCAAACTCCAGCCTCCCTCTAGAGGGAGGGGGACCGCGAAGCGGTGGTGGGAGTAGTAGGATGCAGTAGCCGAACGAGCATACTGTCGTTGCTAAAGTCCTTTCGCAACGTTCGGGATGCTTGTTTGTCTCCAGCATCCAACTACTCCCCCAGTCAGCTTCGCTGACAGCCCCCTCTAGAGGGGGCCTGCCTATTAACTTCATGACATTGAGAGTGTGTCGGAGGTAGGAACTTGGCAATTTTATCGAACGCAATCTGCGAAGGGGATAGCGTATGAAAATCATCGGCCTCACCGGCGGCATCGCCTGCGGCAAATCCACCGTTTCCAATATCTTCAAATCCCTCGGCGCGAAAATCCTCGACGCCGACGCTATGGCGCATGAGCTCATGCAGCCGAAGCAGCCGCTCTGGAACCTCTATGTCTCTCATTGGGGCGAAAGCATCCTGAAGCAGCCGGGCGGCACGCTCGACCGCCGCGCCATCGGGGCGATTGTTTTCAATGACCTCGCTGAGCGCCAGTGGCTCGACAGCGCCGCCCATCCCGTCCTCCTCGCCGAGGCGCAGCGCCGTCTCGCGGCTCTTGAAAAGCGGCATACAGAAGTTGCGGTACTTGATGTACCGCTTCTTTTTGAGTCTGGATGGGATCGCCTCGCCGATGAAATCTGGGTCACCTCCGTCTCCGAGGACGTCCAGCTGCAGCGCCTCATGGCGCGCAACGGCTGGACAGAGTCCGAAGCCCGTGCCCGCATCGCCGCCCAGATGCCCCTCGCCGAAAAGCGCGCCCGCGCCGACGTCATCCTCGACAACAGCGGCACGCTCGACGAGCTCCGTGAACAGGTTGCAAAGGCATATCGATTGTCGAAAGGCTCCACCTCAGGGGGAGCTGTCAGCCGAATGGCTGACTGAGGGAGTCTCACAAGCATGACGCAGGTAATGCACGGTTGTTACTTATGCGGGCGTCGAAAGAAACTGCACAACCCGCGTAAGGTACAATCGAAAATAAAAATCGTCCATCTTGTGAGACTCCTTCAGTCTCGCTTCGCTCGACAGCTCCCTCTGAGAGGGAGCCATCCTATTCGTAGTTTTTCCAAGAAGAAAGAGGATTTTCGCCCCCAATGTCGAATGAAACAAAGGTAAAATGAACGGTAAAACAATAAAGCAACCAGGAGGAACCCATCATGGAAACCTTTGAAATGGAAGTGGGCGGACGAAAGCTCATCATCGAGCACGGCAAGATGGCGAAGCAGGCGAACGGCGCCGTGCTCGTGCGTTATGGCGATACGGTCGTGCTCGTGACGGCCACGGCATCGAAAGAGCCGCGCGAAGGCGTCGATTTCTTTCCGCTGACCGTCGATTACGAGGAAAAGATGTATGCGGCGGGCAAGATTCCGGGCGGCTTCATCAAGCGCGAGGGACGCCCGTCGAGCGACGCGACGCTCTGTGCGCGCCTCATCGACCGACCGATCCGTCCGCTGTTTCCGAAAGGGTTCCGCAACGACGTGCAGATCGTCGCGACCGTGCTTTCTGTCGAGCAGGACAACGCACCGGAAATCGCGGCCATGATCGGTGCGAGCACGGCGCTCTGCGTCTCCGACATCCCGTTCGAGGGGCCGATTGCAGGCGTGCGCGTCGGCCGCGTCGATGACGAGTTCGTCGTCAATCCGACGGAGGCGCAGCGCGCTGTCTCGACGCTGAACCTCACGGTCGCGGGCTCGCATGATGCCGTCATGATGGTCGAGGCTGGCGCGAACGAGCTCCCCGAAGACGTCATCCTCGACGCCATTCTTTTCGGCCACAAGGAAATCCAGCGCATTGTCGAGTTTGAAGAAGAAATCCAGCGCGCCTGCGGCAAGGAGAAGATGGAAGCCCATCTCTTCACCGTGCCCGACGACCTCGCGGCCGCCATCGACGCCTATGCGCGCGAGCGCCTCGACCAGGCGACGCGCAATCCCGACAAGCTCGACCGCGACGCCCATATCGGCGCGATTGCGGCCGACGTAACCGAGCATTTCCTGCCCGACTATCCCGAGATGGAAAAGGAAATCGCCATGGCGTTCCATGACCTCGAAAAGGCCGTTGTCCGCCACATGATCACGCATGAAAAAATCCGTCCGGACGGCCGCGGCGTCGAGGAAGTCCGCCCGATTTCCTGCGAGGTCGGCCTGCTGCCGCGCACGCATGGCTCGGCGCTCTTCACGCGCGGCCAGACGCAGGTGCTGACCGTCACGACGCTCGGCCCGCTCGGCGACGAGCAGGTCATCGACGGCCTCGGCCCCGAAACGACGAAGCATTATATCCATCACTACAACTTCCCTGGCTACTGCGTCGGCGAGGCGCGCCCGATGCGCAGCCCCGGCCGCCGCGAAATCGGCCACGGCGCTCTCGCTGAGCGCGCCCTCGTGCCGGTCGTGCCGTCCATCGAGGAATTCCCGTACACCGTGCGCCTCGTTTCCGAAGTCCTCGAATCGAATGGTTCGAGCTCGCAGGCGTCCGTCTGCGGCAGCACGCTCTCGCTCATGAATGCAGGCGTGCCAATCAAGCGCCCGGTTTCCGGCGTCGCGATGGGCCTCGTCAAAGAAGGGGACAAGTACACGATTCTCACAGACATCCAGGGGATGGAGGACGCGCTTGGCGACATGGACTTCAAGGTCGCAGGCACGAGCGAGGGCATCACGGCGATCCAGATGGACATCAAAGTCGATGGCCTCTCGCGTGACATCCTCTCGTCGGCGCTCCAGCAGGCGAAGCGCGGCCGCGCGTTCATCCTCGGCAAGATGCTCGAATGCATCTCCGAGCCCGCGAAGGAGCTCTCGCCCTACGCGCCGCGCGTCGAGACCGTCACGATCAAGACGGACAAGATTCGCGACGTCATCGGTACGGGCGGCAAGGTCGTGCGCGGCATCATCGATGCGACGGGCGTCGACATCGACATCCACGAGGACGGCAACATCTTCATCACCTCGAACGATGCCGAGGGCATGGCGAAAGCGAAGCAGATGATCAACGACATCGTCCGCGAGGTCGAGGTCGGCGAAGTCTTCACAGGCACGGTTACGCGCATCCTCAAGTTCGGTGCGTTCGTCCAGATCCTGCCGAACAAGGAAGGCCTCTGCCACATCTCGCAGCTCGCGAAGCACCGCGTCGAGAAAGTCGAGGACGTCGTGAAAGTCGGCGACCAGCTGACGGTCAAAGTCGTCGAAATCGACGACAAAGGACGCATCAACCTTTCGCATAAGGCGACGCTCTGACAGAGGAAAGCGGAAAGAGGCGCAGCAGCATGATGACGTTTCTCGGATTGATTGCAGCCCTTGTCGTCATCGGGGCCGTGCTTGCCATCGGCCATCATCCGACGCAGGAGCGGCCCGCCGCGCCCGAGCCTGCGGTGCCATCCATTTCGAAAGCGCGGCAGGCCGCGCAGGCGGCTGGGGCGCCGCAGACAGCGGCCGAACGGGCATCGATCGCCGAGACGCAGCGCCAGCTCGCCGAGCAGCGCAGTCATGATACGAAGATGGCGGCGGCCGCCGGTGTTGCCGGCGTCGTGGCAGGAGCTGCGCTCATGCATCATCACGACGCGTCTGCGACGCAGGTGCATATCGACGCCACGAACGCCGCGCAGCAGAATACCTTCGTGCGGAACGTCAGCTACGGCGATGATTTTGCCGATGACGCCTATGACGATGGTTATAACGACGGCTATAACGATGGTTATGACGATGCCATGGAAGATGCTGACGATGACGGCTACGACGATGGCTATGATGATTATGATGACAACGGATTTGACGACGGCGGCGATGATTTCGACGATTTCGACGTCTGAGTCCGATTGATTTTTAGGAGGTTCTATTTTGGCAGATCGGTATTATCGTTTGAAAGTAGCTGGCGTGACGCGCGAGCTGCCCATCCTCAATGTGACAGATACGCTCGCGATTGCGGGCTTCGTCATGCTCGGCGACGTCGAGCTCGTCGAGAATTGCGCGAAAGAGATTGCAAAGAAAGTGCCGCGCGAGACCGAGATCATCCTGACGGCCGAGACGAAGGGCATTCCCTTCGCTGCCGCGCTCGCGCAGGTGCTCGGCCAGAAGCGCTACGTCGTCGCGCGCAAGTCCGTCAAAGCGTATATGGAGCACCCCATCTGGGTCAAAGACGTCTCCATCACGACGGAAGGCGAGCAGAAGCTCTGCCTCGACGGCCCTGACATCGAGCGCATCAAGGGACACAACGTCCTGCTGCTCGACGACGTCATCAGCACGGGCGGCTCCATCGCCGCCCTCCGCGCCCTCTGCGAACAGGCCGGCGGCCGTGTCATCGGCCAGGCAGCCGCCCTCGCCGAAGGCGGCGCAGCGGAACGCGAAGACATCATCTACCTCGAAAAGCTGCCGCTTTTTGACGCGCAGTGAGATCGGGGCACATATGCTTGCGAGGAGAACCCCTTCATGATATTATAAGAGAAAGTATCAGCAGATGGGGGATTCTCATGGAAAAAATCGCAATCATCTATACAGAAGCGCAGGGCGTGTCAGAGAACCTGCGCGCTCTTTCTATCCTGCAGGGGATGGAGGCGCAGTACATCCCCCTTCCAGCAAAAGAAAGCGGCCATCTCCTCGCGGCGTATCAGTCCGCGATGACATCGTCGGATGCACGTTACAAGATTTATGTGAATGGCAGCGTCCGCATCCTCGATTCCGAAATCCTGGGCAGGATCGTCCGGGTCTTCCAGTCACATCCGGACATCGGCATTCTCGGCCTTTCTGGTGCACGCGAGCTCTCGACGAGCGGCGTGAGCTATCTGTCGCAAAAGCGCGCGGGACGCCTCGTCAAGCCAGATGGGAAGGAACTCGTCTTTTCAAAACAGGAAACAAGTGCCCCCCCGTACGAGACAGTCGAGGCACTCGACGGCTGCTTCCTTGCAACGCAGCATGACGTCCCCTGGCGCAGCGACCTGCTGCACGGCCCGCTCTACCTCGGCGCTTCTGCGAGCTGCGAGCATCGCCGTGCCGGCTTTGAAGCAGCTGTGCTCGCGCAAGAGAAAGCGGCCTGTCAGCTCGTCGACAACCATTTTTCGAGCGACGATGACGATAAAGATGCCTTCCTCGATGAATATTCGGGGGAGCTCTATCCGCTTGTCAGCATCTGTATCCCAACCTATCAGCGGCCAGAGTATTTCCGTCAGGCGCTCGAGAGCGTGCTGCATCAGACGTATCGGAACCTCGATATCTTCATCACGGACGACAGCCCCGATGATGAGACGGAGCGGCTGATGGAGAACTATACGTCAGATTTGCGCATCGCATACCATCATCATCCGGAGTATGGGAAAAAAGAGAATTGGAGAGATATCTTCGCCTATAACAATCCCAAGGCGGAGTATGTCGGATGGCTGATGGATGACGATTTGTTCTTACCAGAAAAGATTGCGACCATGGTTGAAACGTATCGAAACCACCCGAATGTTTCTCTGGTCACATCGTATCGTCATCTGATTGACAAAGACGGGAAGCAGCTGCCGGATTATGAAATCACGAAGCAGATAGTACAGGAAAATACTATCTTTCCTGGTGCGTATATTGGCAAGATGATGCTCAGGGGGCTTGGTAATTGGATCGGCGAGCCGTCGACGACGCTGATGTGCAAGAAGTATATCAAGAATCAGCAGTACCGCTGGACAGATATCGATTTTGCATACGATATCGTCGACGTCCCTATCTGGTTGAACCTGCTGTCGCAGGGAGACTTGTATTACTGTGCGGAGCCGCTGAGCTGCTTCCGCGTGCATGGAGGAAGCGATCAGGCGCAGTTTTCCACATTGGTCGGCGGCACGATCTGCTGGGCGACGATGGTCGAGAAAGCATGGCGGGAGAAGTGCTTCCTCGAAACGGAAGAAGATTATGAGGAAGCGCTTCGGAGCATTCTGCGCATGGGGCTGCCATTCTTTCAGCGGGAGGAATATCCGACCATCTCCTGGAAGGAACGCGGCGATTTCGAAGACGTCATGGGCCGGGCGTTCCTTGGCTTATCAAAAATTTCAGCGAAGAAAGACGAGGCATGATTCTTCATGGCAACAGAACCATTGGTTAGCATTTGCATCCCGACATACCAGCGACCAGAGTTTTTCCGACAGGCGCTTGAGAGCGTCTTGCATCAGACATATCAGAACCTCGATATCTTTGTGACGGATGACAGTGCGGACGATCGGACGGAGCAGCTCATCCAGCCGTATCTTGCAGACGGACGCATCACGTATGAACATCATCCGGAGTACACGTCGGCAGACAACTGGGAGCGTCTTCGCGTGTATGATAACCCGGAGGCAGAGTACGTATGCTGGCTCATGGATGATGATCTCTTTCTGCCAGACAAGATTCGCTCCATGGTGGAAGCGTTCCGCGAGCATCCCGATGTTTCGCTCGTGACTTCTTACCGCCCGGTCATGGATGGAAATGGCAACCTTCTGCCGGATGAACGTCAGCCGCCCAGGATCATCCCAGAGGATATGGTTCTTGATGGACAGTCGGCGGGCTGTCTCGCCTTGGTCTGGGTGATGAATTATATCGGAGAACCTTCCACGACATTGATGCGGAAGAGCTTCATCGAAAATCATCGCTACGAATGGATTGATATCAAGCCCGCGTATGATTTTCATGATGTCCCGATGTGGCTGAACCTTCTGCAGAAGGGCAATCTCTATTATTTCGCCAAGCCGTTGAGTTATTTCCGCATGCATGGAAACAATGAGCAGATGGATCATGGGAAGAGGGCAGGTTCTGTAATCTGCTGGGCGCAGCTCATTGAGCATGCTTGGGAGACGCATCAGTTTCTGCGGTCTGAAAACGATCTCGCGAAGTCTCTGCGGCGTTTGATAGGCACATATCTTCATATCTGCCAGGAAGACTGGTTTGTTGATCTTCCAGAAGAGATGCGGAGAGATTATGAAGCTGTCATCGGAACGGCATTTCTTGCGATTTCGAAACTTCCAGAGGAGGAGACTCCGACATGAAAGTCGCTTTGATTTACCCAAGGCTGCCAGATCTTGTAAAAAATCTGCGCATGCTTTTTACGCCAGAGGGAATCGAACGTGAGGAAATCGTTGTGCCGGTTGATGGAAATCGTGTGGCCGCCTATCAGGCAGCGATGGTATCATCCGATGCGGACTATAAGATTTATATCGATGAAACCATCCGCATCCTCGATCGCGATATCATCGGCCATGTCATCCAGGCATTTCAGGCGCATCCAGAAATCAGCATCCTCGGGTTGTCTGGGACGAAACAGCTTTCGACAAGCGGTCTCTGCATCCAGTCGGCGAATCGTATCGGAGGACTGCAGGGGCCGGATGGGAGGGAGCTGCTTTCTGTGGGAGATGCTCCGCATGTCGAAGCGGTCGAAGCTTTCGACAGCTGGTTCCTCGCGACACAAAATGATGTTCCATGGCGCAGCGACCTCTTGCATGGAACGGCGTTCCTCGGTGCTTCGGCATGTTGCGAACATCGTCGTTTGCACCGTGGCGGAGCAGCTGTTCTTGTTCAAGAGAAAACGGCCTGTCGGCTGGTGAAAACGGATTTTTTCTTTGACAAAAGCGATCAAGAGGCATTTCTCGATACATATTCTCGCGAGCTCTATCCGCTCGTCAGCGTCTGCATCCTGACGTATCAGCGACCTGCGTATTTCCAGCAGGCACTTGAGAGCGTGCTGCATCAGACGTATCGAAACATTGATATTTTCGTGTCGGATGACAGTCACGACGAACGAACGAAAACGCTCATCGAGCCGTATCTTGCTGACCGTCGGATCACATACGAGCACCATCCAGAATTTACGGCATATGACAATTGGGCGAACATCCAGCAGTACGACAATCCGCGCGCGGAATATGTCGGCTTTCTCATGGATGATGATCTGTACTTGCCGGACAAGCTTACATGTATGGTCGAGGCGTATCGCAGTCATCCGAACGTCTCGCTTGTGACATCGCATCGCCGCCTGATTGACGGCGCGGGGAATATTTTGCCGGATCAAGAATTTTCTGAGCGCATCAGCGAGAAGGACGTCGTGATTCGTGGCGAGGAGGCTGGCCGCTATTTGTTGCGCCATTGCTGGAATTATATCGGCGAGCCTTCCATTACGCTCATGAAAAAATCGTTCATTGAGAACCATGAATACAAGTGGGTGCATGACGTGCGCGGCTATGACTTCGGCGACGTACCAATCTGGCTGAATCTGCTGACGAAAGGCGACCTCTTTTACTTTGCACGAGACTTGAGCTGTTTCCGTCTGCATGATGGCAATACAGGTTTGCCAGATGTCATCGTCGGCACTCCAACGTTCTGGGCGGAGCTTGTTCAGAAGGCGTGGCAGGAACATCGGTTCTTGCATACGACGGCGGAATATGCGGCGACGCTGAAGCTGCTCTTGCGCGCGAGCATGGAACGTTTTCTGTGGCCAGGTGGCAAGGAGGCTTCCGAACATCTGCGGAGAGAGAATGAAGCAGTCATCGGAGAGATGTTCCTAGCATTATCGAAAATCTCGGATGAGGAGATGGGAAAATGAAAGTGGTCTTGCTCGCCGGCGGCCTCGGCACGCGGATTTCGGAGGAATCGGAATACCGTCCGAAGCCGATGGTCGAGATTGGCGGCATGCCGATTCTCTGGCATATCATGAAAGAGTATTCGTATTATGGGTTTCAGGACTTCATCATCTGCGCGGGTTACAAGCAGCACATGATCAAGGAATGGTTTGCTGACTATTTCCTCCGCACATCGGATGTCACGTTTGATTTCACGCAGGGCGACAAGATCATCCTGCATAACAAGCATACGGAACCGTGGTGCGTGACGGTTGTCGATACGGGGCTCAAGACGATGACAGGCGGCCGTATCAAGCGTGTGCAATCGTATGTCGGTGATGAAACGTTTCTCATGACATATGGTGATGGCGTCTGCGATGTCAATATCGCGAAGCTTGTCGCATTTCATGAGAAGCATGGGAAGCTTGCGACGCTGACGGCTGTCCAGCAGAAGCAGCAGAAAGGCGTGCTCGATATTAACTGGGATAACAGCGTGCGTGGCTTCCGCGAGAAGAACATCGATGACGGCGTGCCCATCAATGCGGGCTATATGGTTCTTGAACCGAAGGTCTTTGATTTCATTGAAGGCGATGAGACGGTGTTCGAGAAGGCGACGATGGACCGCCTCGTGGCTGACGGGCAGCTTATGAGCTACCAGCACAAGGGGTTCTGGCAGTGCATGGATACGCAGTACGAGCACCAGCTGCTTGAGGAAATGTGGGAGCAGGGCCGGGCACCTTGGAAGGTTTGGGATTGAGTTTTTTAGAACAGCGGAGGGATGGCATATGAAATTTTCAGAGACAAAGCTGCCAGGCGTTTTCTTGATTTCCATCGAGCCGCATGAAGATGAGCGTGGATTCTTTGCGCGGGCATTCTGCAAGAAGGAATTCGGCGATATGGGGCTCTGCACGGATTTCGTCCAATGCGATCTTTCTTTCAACAGGAAGCGCGGAACGCTTCGCGGCATGCATTTTCAGAAACATCCGTATGAAGAAGTCAAGGTCGTTTCCTGCATGAAGGGCGCTATTTATGATGTCGTGCTCGACATTCGGAAAGATTCTGCCACGTATGGTGAATGGGTCGCGGCTGAGCTGACAGAGGAAAATCATCAGATGTTCTACATCCCAAAGGGATTGGCACACGGATTTCAAGCGTTGACAGATGACAGCCTCGTTTATTATCAGATGGGACAGTTCTACACTCCGAGCTCCGGCAGCGGCGTCCGGTATGATGATCCACGTTTTGAGATCCGCTGGCCTGTGGAACAGAAGATCGTGTCGGAGAAAGATCAGAACTGGGGAGCTTGGCAGGCATGAAGAAACAGGAAAAAGTTGCCATCATCTATCCGGATGTTCCGAATCTTGCAGAAAATATACAAGCTTTGTTGACACCAGACGAATTTGAGCGCGTGGATATCGTCGTTCCTGCTGCGGGGAACCGCGCAGCTGCGTATCAGAAGGCGATGGAATCATCAGATGCGCCATACAAGATTTATATCGATGAAACCATCCGCATCCTCGATCGTGACATCATTGGAAAAGTCCTTCATGCACTTCAGACACACCCTGAGATCAGCATCCTCGGTCTTTCTGGTGCTGCTGAACTTTCGACGCATGGCTTGAGCGCGTTTTCTGCAAAGCGAACCGGATGCCTGCAAAGGCCGGACGGACAGGAACTGCTTTCTACAGGAGCTGCTCCGCATGTGGAAGAGGTCGAAGCCATCGACAGCTGGTTCCTCGCGACACAGAGGGATGTTCCCTGGCGCAGCGATCTCCTGCACGGCACGGCATTTCTCGGCGCTTCGGCAAGCTGCGAACATCGCCGAGTACATAGGGGGGGGGACTGCTGTATTTGTACAAGGGAAGGCCGCCTGCCAGCTTGCAACAGCAGATTTTTCATTTGAGAAAAGCGATCAGAATGCGTTCCTCGACGAATACTCCCGCGAGCTCTATCCGCTCGTCACCATCTGCATCCCGACGTACCAGCGGCCGGAGTATTTCCGTCAGGCGCTTGAGAGCGTGCTGCATCAGACGTATCGCAATCTTGACATCTTCGTGACGGATGACAGTGCCGATGATCGGACGGAGCAACTGATCCAGCCGTATCTCGCGGATGGGCGGATCACATACGAGCATCATCCGGAATTTACATATCAGGATAACTGGGAGCGTCTTCGTACGTATGATAACCCGGATGCGGAATATGTGGGATGGCTCATGGATGATGATTTCTATCTGCCGGAGAAGACGAGCCGCATGGTGGAAGCCTATCGGACACACCCGGAAGTTTCGCTTGTGACGTCGTACCGTGTCTTTGTTGATGAACAGGGGAAACCTTTGCCCAAGGAACGGCAGCCAGAAGTCTTTGCACAAGAGAATATGGTCTACACGGGACAGTCCATCGGCCGCATTACGTTGATGGGCATAGTGAATGTCGTCGGGGAGCCTTCCACCACCTTGATGAAGAAGAGCTTGATCGATAATCACCGGTATAATTGGATTGAGCTCGAACCTGCTTATGATTGTGGCGATATCCCCAAGTGGCTGTACTTCTTGCAGAAGGGTGATCTTTTTTATTTCGCGGAACCGCTGACGTATTTCCGGATGCATGGGGACAATGAAGAAAACAAGCCTGAATTCTTTGTTGGTATGGCTGTTGGCTGGGAGCAGATGATCCGGCATGCCTGGCAGACGCATGCGTATCTGCAATCCGAGCAGGATCTTGTTCAGGCTTTGCACAGCTATCTGGATTTCGCGGGCGTCTATGCTCAGGATTGGTACCCGTCGCTTCCAGCGAAGATGCGGAGAGATTTCGAAGCTGCCATGGGCAGAGTGTTTCTTCAGTTGTCGAGCCTTTCAAATGCAGGGCCTGGGCAAATGAAGTGATGGTTTTGGAGAGATGAAGAAATGAATCAACAAGAATTGCATGACAAGATCCTCGACTTGGTTCGAGAGTATGCTGAAACGTATCATCAGCCGGCACCCTATCACAAGGGCGACCGCATTCCGTATGCGTCGCGTGTCTATGATGCGGAAGAGATGACGAATCTTGTCGATTCGGCTCTGGAGTTCTGGCTGACTTCGGGACGGTATACGCAGCAGTTCGAGAAGGGGCTGGCAGAATATCTCGGCGTCCGGCATTGTGTTGTCGTGAACTCTGGTTCCTCTGCCAACCTTCTGGCGTTCATGACGCTGACATCGCCATTGCTCGGTGACCGACGGATTCATCGTGGTGATGAGATCATCACAGTGGCGGCTGGCTTCCCGACGACGGTCTCGCCCATCGTGAATTATGGCGCGGTTCCTGTTTTTGTCGATGTCACGATTCCGCAGTACAACATCGATGTGACGAAGCTCGAGGCAGCGCTTTCGGAAAAGACGAAGGCGGTCATGCTTGCACATACGCTCGGCAATCCGTTTGATATTCAGGCGGTCAAATCTTTTTGTGATGCGCATGACCTCTGGCTGGTCGAGGATAACTGCGATGCTCTGGGGTCTCGTTATACGCTCGATGGAGAAGAGCGGTTCACGGGGACGTTTGGCGATATCGGCACGTCGAGCTTCTATCCGCCGCATCATATGACGATGGGCGAGGGTGGTGCTGTCTATACGGATAACGACTTGTTGGCAAAGATTGTCCGTTCCATGCGGGACTGGGGACGCGACTGTATCTGCCCGCCGGGAAGGGATAATTTTTGCGGCCATCGTTTTGACCGGAAGTTCGGAGAGCTTCCGCTCGGATACGATCATAAGTATGTGTATTCTCATTTCGGATATAACTTGAAGGTCACGGATATGCAGGCGGCAATCGGCTGTGCGCAGCTCAAGAAGCTCCCGTCGTTTACGGAGCGGCGCCGTCATAATTTCGAGCGTCTGCATGACTTGCTGGCAGATCTTGGTGATGCATTCATCTTGCCAGAGCCGTGTGAAAACTCCAAACCGAGCTGGTTCGGTTTCCTGATGACTTGCCGTGAAGGCGTGGATTGCGTGAAGGTCGTGCGTGCCATCGAAGAGAAGGGCGTGCAGACGCGCCGACTGTTCGCAGGCAATCTGACGCTGCATCCCTGCTTTGACGTGTTGCGACAGGAGGGATGCGGCTATCGTATCGTCGGCGGACTGGAGAACACAGACCGCATCTTGAAGGATACGTTCTGGATTGGCGTGTATCCCGGCATGACGGATGAAAAACTGGACGACATGGCAGAAGTTGTGCATGAAGCCGTGAAAATGACAGTTTGAATGGAATGAGAACGATGAGGTGACAGCATGAAGGTTCTTTTGACAGGGGCGACGGGATTCATTGGGAGGAATCTCCTGCGTCGTGTACCTGAGGATTGTCATTGCTATGTGCTCGTGCGTCCGACGACGGATTGTTCGCGGATCGTATGCGATGGCATCCATGTTTTTGATGGCGATATCGATGCATTGGCGGCATTCTTGCGCGAGAAGAAAATCACGGGCATCTTGCATCTGGCTTCGTGTTATCTGCCAAGCCATAAGAGTTCGGACATCGAACGGCTCGTTTCCTCGAATGTTGCGTTTGGAACGTCCGTGCTCGAGGCAGCGTCGAAAAGCGATGTGCAGTGGTTCTTGAATACCGGCTCTACTTGGCAGAACTATGAAGCGGAAGGGATGGAGTATCATCCTGTCAATCTCTATGCTGCGACAAAAGAGGCTTTTGTTGCGATTGCCCAATACTATGTTGAGGTGTGCGGCCTGCGGTTCTGCACGTTGAAATTTACAGATACATATGGCCCGAACGATTTGCGGCGCAAGATTTTTGCTTTGTTTGCGCAGATTGCCAAGAGTGGTGAAAAGCTTGCGATGTCGCCGGGCGAGCAGCAGATGGATGTTCTTTATATCGATGATGTTGTACGAGGATTCTGGCATCTGGCCGCTATGCTGGAAGCAGGAAGGGAGCTTGCGAAAGAGTATCGTCTGAGTTCCTGCCAGCTCCATAGTCTGCGGGAACTCGCACAAATTTTTTCGGAGACGGTCGGCAAGCCGCTTTCCATCGAATGGGGCGGGCGGCCGTATCGAGTACGCGAGGTCATGCATCCGTGGCAGGGCGGCGAAATCCTGCCAGGCTGGCAGCCGGAGGTATCGCTGCAGGACGGAATCCGGCGGATGATGAAAGAAAGCGTGAAATCATGAAGGACATGACATTGCAGGAACTTTCGTCGTTTTATCGCGGCAAGCGCGTGTTCGTCACGGGGCATACGGGCTTCAAGGGCATGTGGCTGTCGAAGGTGCTCGAGATGGCGGGGGCCGAGGTGACGGGGTATGCGCTCGATGCACCGACGGAGGAGGGCATGGCGGCGCTCGTGTATTCGCATGTGCTCGAGGATATGCATACGTCGCATGGCGATGTGCGCGACCTCGTGACGATGAAGCGGGCGTTCGCCTCTGCAAGGCCGGAAATCGTGCTGCATCTCGCGGCACAGCCCATCGTACGGCTGAGTTACCAGCATCCGGTCGAAACGTATGAGACGAACGTGCTCGGCACGGTGAACCTGCTCGAATGCGTGCGGCAGTCGGATACGGTGCGCTCCGTCGTCAACGTGACGACGGACAAGGTGTATGAGAACCGCGAGTGGTGCTGGGGATACCGCGAGACGGAGCCGCTCGATGGATACGATCCCTACAGCAACAGCAAGTCGTGCTCAGAGCTCGTGACGCACAGCTATGACAAGAGCTTCCTGCGAGAGCGGGGCGTGGCGGTTTCGACGGCACGCGCGGGCAATGTAATCGGCGGCGGCGATTTCGCGCCGGACCGCATCGTGCCGGATGCCGTGCGGGCGGCGCGGCAGGGCGCGCCCGTGCAGGTGCGCAATCCGTATTCGACGCGGCCGTACCAGCATGTGCTCGAACCGGTTACGACGTATCTTTTGCTTGCGATGCGGCAACATGAAGATGCAAGCTTTGCAGGCAGCTGGAACGTCGGCCCTGATGATGAGGACTGCGTGACGACGGGCGAGCTCATGGACATCTTCTGCGCGGCCTGGGGCGAGGGCGCAAGCTGGGAGCATCCCAAGACAGACGGCGATGCGCCGCACGAAGCATCGTTCCTGAAGCTTGACTGCAGCAAGCTCAAATCATGTCTCGGCTGGCGCCCGCGCTGGCACATCCGCGAGGCTGTCGATCAGTCCGTCGAATGGTACCAGGCCTGGGGTCAGGATCGGGAAAGCATCGCGTCCTGCATGGAGCCGCAGATCGAGGCGTTCC
>Ga0256405_10004432_pt1 | contig 26220 bp, 24 predicted proteins | sample RumenRJG_02DNA_FD_189096 | JGI IMG/M metagenome (GOLD analysis project Ga0256405, IMG submission 189096) | Bovine rumen microbial communities from Lethbridge, Alberta, Canada - RJG_02 | ecosystem: Host-associated > Mammals > Digestive system > Stomach > Rumen | place: Canada: Alberta... | reverse complement strand
GCTTCGAGCATTTCTTTGAGAATAAAATCTGCCAGTCTTTTGGTATACTCCATTTATCCAAGTTTAGCTCCTAAATACAGACTTTGGCAGAATTTCAATACAGAAGTTGGCGGAATTTTGATACAGCCTTTGGCACATATTCAACTTTGAGAATTTTTGCGTATTTACGCATTTTTTTAAATCATCAGTTTTCAACTGATCTCACATAATCGCCAATATTGTAACAGAATCAGGGTATTTAAACTGAAACCGTGTCACAAAAAACGACCGTTTAAACTGTCATCCGCTTTCGTGATTATCGGCTTTTATATAAACGTATAATCAAAGGATCATCACGGACAGTTTGCCGTCATTTTCTGACATTACAACTACCATTCACCTATGTCGGCGAGGGGAATCTGCCCGCCGCCTGTGATTAAGTGGCTGCCGTCAGCTCTCCGAGCCGCCGCGCGTTCTTTGCGCCGCTGCCGTCGGGGTGGTTGTTGAAGTATACTTGTACGTGCTTGCCGGATGCTGCCGCGTTCTGGATAATCGGTACAAAGCTGTGCAGCTCGGCGTCGGAATACTCATAGCGGTATCGGGCGCAGCCGTTGTTATCCGGCGCGGCGCCATACCAGGCGCTTTCGTTGCGTCCGTGCAGCCGGATGTATGCCGTGCTGCCGATAAACGGGGTGCCGAGCGTCCGGCCGTCAGGCAGATATTTGAGCTGCGGCATGTCGCAGAATACAAGGCTTGCGTTACGCTTTTCAAGTCCTGCAAATACAGATTCTTTTATCCATTCGTTGTGGCGGAACTCTATTACGGCGGGAAATCCTTCAAATTTTTGTAGCAGCTTTGCCAGATATACTCTGTTGTCGGTCGTGTAATGAAAGCGCTGCGGAAACTGAAACAGTACGGCGCTGAGCACACCCTTTTGAGCAAGAGCTGAGACTGCATTGATAAAATCATCAGCCGCAGTCTGCCAGCCGGAGTCGATTTCATGAGTCAGAAGTCTGTTTGCTTTGATGCTGAAATGCAGCCTGCCTTCTGACCGCTCATAAAAAGACAAGAGCCGTGCGGCATCGGGCATGTTGTAAAACGTGTTGTTCAGCTCCAGCGCATTGAACACCGTGGCATAATATAATAGAAAATCTTTGCGCTTTAGATCAGCGGGGTAGAACACACCTTTCCATTCAGGATAGTCGTAGCCGCTTGTGCCCAGAAGAAAAGCCATATAAGGAGTATAGCACAAACCTCTGCAGTATCCGTCGCCGCTTACTTCATCACCACATTGGTGACAGACGGAGCGTCGGGCTTGAGATACAGATATTTGAAGGGATGGATGTCCAGCGCATTGCTGTACCAGCCGCCAACTGATTTGAGGTTTATTACGTGCAGACTGACCGGATGCGAAATAGGCAGTACTTCGCCGTTGTCCAGCAGCAGCTGTTCGGCCTGTGCAAGCAGCTTCAGGTGCTGCGTTTCATCGTTTGCGGCCGCGGCGCTGTCCAGCAGGGCATCGAACTCCGCGTTTTTCCAGCCGGAGGGGTTGAGCGTGGAATCGCTTCTGAACAGCTCAAGGAATGCAAGCGGATCGGCAAAATCGCCTATCCAGGTGTAAGAAAGCAGGTCTGCGTCCCAGCTGCTTATGGCGCCCAGATACTGATGCGGCGGCAGGGATTCTGTCTTCAGCTCCACGCCGAGCGGTTCCCATGCTTTTTTGAGCACGTCGGCCTGCCGTTTCATGTACTGGTCGTCTATGATGCCGAAAGTAAGCTGCAGCTTTTTGTCCTCGGGAATTCCTGCGTTGTGTCTGGCTTCTTTCATGAGCTCCGCGGCCTCGTAGGTGTCGGTATAGGTCAGACCTTCCACTTCAGGATAACCGCTCAGCGGGTATACGAACTGTTTTGCGCTTACAAGCGCACCTTTTCTGAGGTCGCTCCACGGCACTGCCGCCAGCAGCGCGTTGCGTATCTGAGGATTGTTCCACGGCGCCTTGACGGACTTGAAGAAAAGGTACTGCGTACCGTATTCCGCATGGATATGTACCGTGCTTTTGTTCAGTATTTTGTCTACGATGATACTGCCGTCAACCCAGTCCGCTTTGCCCGTGTTGAACAAGTATGAGTTTTCTTTAGTGTCGTCCGACTGTATGACGGTTATCTGTGGCAGGTAGACGGAATCTGCGTCCCAGTAGTGTTCGTTCTTTTTCATGATGAGCGTACTGCCGCTGCTTTCTGCAAGTATAAAGGCACCGCTGGTTACTCCCGGTTTGCCGCTTATAATAGAGAATGCGTGATGGCACAGCAGGCGCGCCAGATGGCTTCCGGGCACTTCAAGCAGTACGATCACGGTATGCTCATCAGGGGTGGAAATACCTACGTCCGCGGCCTTGCCGTTCCCGGTACGGTATGCTTTTGCACCCTTTACGATATCGAACAGCGAGGCGTAGGGGGCATTCGGCGTTTTGAGCAGCGTCAGCCATGAGTCTTTGACGTTCTGCGCGGTGATGGGTGAACCGTCGCTGAATGCGGCTTCCTTGCGCAGCGTAAATGTCCAGCGTAATTTATTCCGCGAGATACGGTATGATTCTGCCACCGCGGGCTTAGGGTTGAGCGATGCCGGGTCATATGAAAACAGTCCTTCGTACAGGCCGGAAAGCAGCTGCGCTTCGGAGCTGTAGGATGCCGTGTGCGGATTCAGGTCATTGGGATGCGCGGACTGTATAAAGATGAAGTTGCGCTGAAGAGATTTGTCGGGCAGGTTTTTATTCTGCCCGTCTTCTTTGAGCAGTTCCTCCAGCGAATCCTCCGTCTCTACCTGCGGGGCTTCCGGCTCGTTGTCAGGCTCTGCCGTTATTGAGAACGGAATCACCGCTGACAGGAGCAGCGCGCAAATACAGGCGTATAAGCGGTATGTGCTATTCAACATCGGTAATCCCCAGTTTTTTCAGTTCTGCTTCTTCTTCTATATAGGAAATGTACTCCGCGCGCCGCTGGTTTGCCTTTACGATGGTGTTCTTGAGGGTAACAAGCTCCATCTTCATACCTTTGGCGTGCACGCCGCCCTTGCCGGTGATCATATTCTTAAAGAAGTTATCGAGCGCGGCCAGATGTACGAGCAGCTTCTGGCATTCGGTGAACTGCTTGTTCAGAAAATCAATGATAGCGTCCTGTTTACTTGCAACTATCTTTTTATAGTAAGGATTCGCGGTGTTCGTAAGGGCCGAATAGAAACTGACGCGCTTTTTAAGCATCGCCATGAATTCGTTGTAGTCAAGCTTTTCCACGCGGTCGGTATGTGTGGCCGTATCGGTGATGTGTATCTGATACACAAGCGGCGGATCGGACAGCTTGAATGCCTGGCGCAGCGCGCGCTTTACTTTATCCCAGAAAGAGTTGTGCATGTTTTCCATGGCATCATGGTTTTCCTGTATTTTTACGCAGAGCTGTCCGAGTACCGGGGCGACTGCAGAAAGCGCATGCACGGTGTCAATGAGCATGGCGGCGGTATCTATTTTTTGTACTTTCTGTACTTTCTGCTCTTCCTGTACGCCGAGCTTGGCGATTACAGCAGCCTGTATCTGCTCTTTGTTCGCGTCATGGTCTTCTTTGATGATTTCTTCCACGAGCGCAGAATAGAACGGTGTTTTTCCCATGACGGCGGGGTACAGCTTGCGGATAAGCTGCATTTCATCGGGGCCGAGGTTTTCGGCTTTTTCATGTCGAAGCCGGAATGTGCGAACAGGTCTTTACGAATAAGCCCCTTGTAGGTTTCTTTCTGGAAGTCTGACAGATCTTTGAGCAGGGCATTTATGTCTTTGCTTGCGCGGCTGCACTTGGAAAGGTTGTCGGAAATATTGCTGGCAGTCATGGGATCGCTGTTCTGCCTGAGCGTGAACAGCATGCCGGCAAGTCCGCGGGTGTTCGGCTTGGGGGAATTCTGGCTGAAATCATGCCATGCAAAGCTGTTGCCCAGCGCCACCAACGCTTTTATGCGGGCAAGCGTTATGTAGCTGCATGAGAACTGGTAATAGGTGCAGATAAAATCGAGCATGCTTTCATAGTCTGAGAACCTGGTTCCTATGATCATGGCGCGTTCATTTTCAGTGAACTGGGTGTCTTCCGGTGCTATGACCTCCGAAATCTTTTTATCAAGCTTGTAGGGATCCTGCTTGATACAGGATTTCTTGATGAGAAGGTCGTACAGGTTTTTTACACAGGTATGCAGCAGCCGATAATTCTGCTGTAGATCAGGAAGTTTTTCCGATTCGTACCATTGCGTTTTTTTTTCAAGCGCAGCCAGGAACTGCCCGCTAAATGTCGATATATCTGCCATACTACCTATATCGGCGTATTCTGTATAAAAAAAAAGCCTTTTTTAGGGATATGGCAGATACGTTATGAAAAAAGTCAGTCGATGACCCAGCCTGCGGTGATCATGTCGTTAAGACAGGTGAATGATGCGATGATTTCGTCGGTCGGTACAGGCATCATGTACATGCTTTTTACGGCGCAGATCTTTATGCCGTTTATGCTGCGCTCTGTAAGCATGCCGCTTCTGCCGTCACTGTTTTTCATCATTGCACCGGGATATGCCTGCTCTCTGGTTGTTTCAATAAGTGCCTCGCTCCATGTTCCCATACTGATCTCTCCTTTCTATATAATATGTTTTTTGCAGCGGTTCTGTTACTACTATAGGGTGTTTTGAGAAAACGTTTAGTACAGAACACGGTGCAGTGCAAGGTACTTTGCAAGGTGTTTTGCACTGTGCTTTGCACCGTGCTGTATAATCCGCGTGCCTCCATTGACAAATAAAACAGGGCTCTATATTCTTATACGGTATCTATTTTCTATAATAAGGACTTTGTAAAGGTAAGTAGTATGGCTGTTGATGAAAAACTTCAGACGCTCCGGCACAGCTGCTCCCATGTCATGGCGGAGGCTGTCCTGCATTTATTCCCCGGTACTAAGATTGCGATCGGACCTGCGATCGATACCGGCTTTTACTATGATTTTGATTTTCCTAAGGATAAAAAATTCTCAGATGCGGATTTTCCTGCAGTGGAAAAGGAGATGCGCAAGATTCTTTCCGGCAATCATGAATTTGTTCGCAGGGAAGTTTCTAAGGATGAAGCGCTTGCTCTGTTTAAGGATCAGCCCTATAAGCTGGATCTGATCCAGAAGCTGGGCAGCGGCGAGACCATCTCCGTGTATGAGCAGGACGGATTCCTGGATCTGTGCCGCGGTCCCCATGTGGCGAGCACCAAAGAGATCAATGCGCAGGCATTTAAGCTGATGAAGGTTGCCGGCGCCTACTGGCACGGTGATTCCAGCCAGCCTATGCTTACCCGTATCTATGCCGCCTGCTTCGCCAAGCCGAACGATCTTAAGGACTATCTTAAGATGCTGGAGGAAGCGGATAAGCGTGACCACCGCAAGCTGGGCGTACAGCTTGATCTGTTCCACCTTGATCCTGAGGATCCGGGCCAGATTTTCTGGCATCCGAACGGATGGTCAATGTACGTGACGCTGCAGGATTATATGCGCGATAAAGTGCGCCGCGACGGCTATGTGGAGGTGAATACTCCGGCCATTATGCCGCGCACTCTGTGGGAACGCTCCGGTCACTGGGGTCACTACCAGCAGAATATGTTCATCACTGAAAGTGAAAAGCGCATGTTCGCCATTAAACCTATGAACTGTCCCGGTGCGCTTGAAATATTCAAGTCCCGTCCGCGCTCCTATAAGGACCTGCCGCTGCGTATGGCTGAGTTCGGTCACTGCGTGCGCAATGAGCCGAGCGGTACGCTGCACGGCATTATGCGCGTGCGCGGCTTTGTGCAGGATGATGCCCATATCCTGTGTACGGAAGAGCAGATTGAGGCGGAAGTTACTAAGTTCTGCCACCTGCTGAAGAACGTGTATAAAGATTTCGGCTTTGACAAAAGCCTGCTGGTTAAGCTGAGTACTATGCCCGATGACCATGTAGGCGATGAGGCAACCTGGCAGCATGCGGAGCAGGCGCTCGGTGCGGCCTGTAAGTCCGCGGGCCTTGATTATGAGGTGCAGCCTAAAGAAGGCGCGTTCTACGGCCCCAAGCTTGAGTTTACGCTTATTGATGCGCTCGGACGCCAGTGGCAGTGCGGTACCATCCAGCTGGACTACCAGCTGCCGTCTGCAGACCGCCTGAACGCGGAGTATATCGGTGCGGATAACCAGCGTCATCATCCGGTGATGCTGCACCGTGCGGTGCTCGGTTCTTTGGAGCGCTTTATGGGCATTCTTATTGAAAACTATGCCGGTGCGTTCCCCGCATGGCTGCACTTTGAGCAGGCCGCCGTGGTACCGGTCGGCCAGGACTTTAATGAGTATGCGCTCACGGTTGAGCGTACGCTGCAGGAAGCGGGAATCCGCTGCAAGGCGTACACCGACGATGACAATATGAAGTCAAAGATTAAGAGCATTGTCTCTGGTCATAAGACACCCTATATTCTGGTTGTAGGCCAGAAAGAGCGTGATGAAGGAACGGTTACCGTCAGGTTCCGTGCCGACAGCGGTCTGGAGCAGAAGACATTTGCGCTTGAGGACTTTAAGGCATACGTGCTTGAAAAAGTCAATTCGCACTATAACGGCATCTAAGCTTTCGGTGTAAACCGTAACGTAAACCGTAAAATAGAAAGCCCCCGGCAGTGTTCGAACACCGCCGGGGGCTTTTTTATGTTCTGAAAACCTAAGGCATATATACCGCAGGTTTAGAAAAGATTTTAGGTTTCCTCGAAAAAGGGCATCGCTGATGCTTGGCATCGCTGATGCTTGGCCTCGCTGATGCTTTGCAGCTTCGAGGCTTGAAGTTTTTTCGAGGTTTCCTTTATTCACGGTTCCATTTTCCGCGTGAAGAATACCACGCCCACAGGCCTACGTTGTCATAGACGGCCGATGTGGACGATGTGGTGCCCGTAAAGGTGATTGCGGCATACACCGCATTGTTGTTGCTTCTGGTCTGGTCGGGCTTGTCCGCAAGAATTGCGTTTACGTAGTATGACGTGCTCAGCGTGGACGATGCATTTGCAAAATCCGTGTTCGACGACGAAGTGGGAATATTTGCAGAGATGGGACACTGTGCAAAGCCTGATGTGGTGCCGAACAGGATAAAGTCCTGAGTGTATGCCATGGACCGGATGGTACCGGTGTCCATGTCTTTGCTTGTAAAGGAGGTATCGTTGTCTGCGGTTGTGTAGTACAGGTTGTCACCGCTTGCGTAGTACATGCGTGTTGCAGCCGCGGTGCTGGTTTCATTTGTAGTGGAAGCCAGATACGGGAAGAAGTATGTTTTGCTGTTCATGTAGACGCAGGAAAGCGGTTTGGTGCTGCTTGCACTGGTGACTACGGTAAAGTCGCAGGTGGAATCCGTCACGCTCCAGCTGGAGCTGTAGGTTGCTATTGATGTCATGCTGCTGGCGTTGAGCTTGTATACGGTACGTACGCTGCCGGATTTCGTACCGTAGACAAACAGATATGCCTGCCGGTTACCATCCTGCGGTGCGTTCGTGCAGAACAGATGGGTTTGAGTGCTGCTGCTGAAGGTGGCCACGGTGTTCCATGCGCCGGTCACGCTGTCTTTGTAGTATAATGTTTTTCCGGAGATCTGGTTTTCGCCGTCATCGTAATCTGCCTTAAAGGTGTAGCCGAGCGCGTATACATAAGTACTGTCAGCGGCAATTTTTACGGTATAGTCACCGGGTGCCTTGCTGTCTGACACCCATGCGCCGTACCATGAGCTTGTTATCGGCTTATAGTAGATGTCGCCGTTGTCCAAAAACAGATAATCTTTATAGCGTACAATGGAGCGGATGTCGCCGCTTACGTTAGAATCCTCCAGCTCAACTTCTTTTCTGATTTCGTTGAATATTTCGTCCTGACAGCCGGTAAGGGCAAGCAATGCTGCAAGCGCCGCTGCGGCGATCAGTTGTTTTTGTATGTTCCGTATGATTTTCATATCTGCGTATCCTTTAGAAGTGGTATCGTGCTACAAGCCCGGCGGTCAGGAACAGGCCGTAGTCATTCCATTCGGGGTGCTTGGTGTACCACTGGGGCATATAGATGTATTCCGATTCAATGCCGAACGACCAGCTTTCCGCCACGCGGAAAAACGCTCCGGCCTGCCCTTTGAGGATAAGCCCCGGAAAATAGTTGCGGCTCAGATAGCTTTCAAGCGCGGTGCCCAGCCCGAACGTAAGGGGGAACTCGAATTTGCCGATGTAGGGCTGGAACGTGGCGGTGAACACCATGGGCACGTAGGTAAACATGTTGCTGCCGATGGTGGGATTGTAGCCGAACTGTATGTCGAATCCGAACGCCACGAACGGGTTTATGAACCGGTGATACCCGATTTCAGCCGCACCGCCGGTTTTGAGCTGATCGTCAAAGTTCAGCGGGAACGTGCCCATGATGGCGATTTTTATATACTGGTCGCCTTCGTCATTCTGCCGGTAGGCAATCTCGGGCTCTGTATAGATGTCGGGATTGTCCGGCTCTTCCGTATCTTCATCATAGGCATCTTGGGCGAATATGAGGGTGCCGCACGCAATCAGCAGAAAAATAAGCGGCAGGATTTTTTTCATGTATTCCTCTCTCTGTTTTGAAACTTCTGTATATTTGAACTACTATGTCTTGCTGATAGAATTTTTATCTGAAATCAAGTATAGTGTAGACACCAAATATACCTCTTTTAGGGGCTTTTTTCAATATAAACGGGTTAGATTCAAAGCGCTGCGACGTTTGTATCCGGCTCGTATAATAGACCTGTTCGATAACTTCGTTATCGCTCAGGTCGGCAAGTTCAAAATCACTGAAATAGCGCGGTTTTGAACTTGCATTTCAGGGTAACCTGTTCGAAAACTGAGGTTTCCGAACAGGTCTAATCATATAACCCAGTGCGGTTTGATTAGTTACAAAAAAATGGATTTCTAAGCTTTTACTGGGACAGATCGGGGAGCGACTATATGAGTGCTGTCATTATTGACGGAAAGAACATAGCGGCCAAAGTGCGCGCGCAGGTGGCGGCTGAAACGGCTGAATTGAAGCAGCAGGGAATTACGCCCTGCCTTGCGGTTATTCTGGTGGGGAACAATCCTGCGAGCGTTTCCTATGTAACGGGCAAGCGGAAGGCGCTTGCCGAGGCAGGTATGGCGGACCGTTCCATCCTGCTTGATGAGCAGGTTACTGAGGCGGAGCTGCTGGCGCAGATAGATGCGCTGAATAATGATCCGACCGTACATGGGATTCTGGTGCAGCTGCCGCTGCCGCAGCATATTAATGAGGATAAGGTGATTATGGCTATACGCCCTGAAAAGGACGTGGACGGCTTTCATCCGGTGAATGTGGGTAATCTTGTGATCGGCCGTCCCGGTTTTCTGCCCTGTACGCCCCACGGCATTATCGTGCTGCTGCGGACGGCAGGCGTAGTGACCGACGGCGCAAGGGCGGTTGTGATCGGCCGCTCCAACATTGTGGGTAAACCCGTGTCACTGCTGCTTGCGCGCAGGGACTGCAACTGTACGGTTACGCTGTGCCATACCGGTACAAAAGACCTGGGCCGTATTACTAAAGAAGCGGACATCCTTATTGCCGCCGCCGGCAGGCCCATGACGGTTACCGCCGATATGGTCAAGCCCGGTGCCGCTGTGATTGATGTGGGTGTGAACCGGATTCCCGACAGTACCAAAAAGTCTGGTTTCCGGCTTACCGGTGATGTGGATTATGAGCGGGTAAAAGAAATTGCCTCCGTTATTACGCCGGTACCGGGCGGCGTGGGGCCCATGACCATAGCGATGCTCATGCAGAATACGCTTATTGCAGCCCGCAATGCTGCCGGGCTTGCGCACTGCTGATCGGAGATAGGGGAGTTTTGTTTATATGACGTATTTTTTTGAGACATACGGCTGCCAGATGAATCTGGCTGAGTCTGCGTCCGTGGAGCAGCTGTTTCTGGCGCGCGGATGGACGAAAGCCGATGATGCTGAGACTGCCGACATTGCGGTGATCAATACATGCTCGGTACGTGCTACGGCGGAGAACCGCGTATTCGGCCGGCTGGGCTGGTACGCCGGGGTAAAGGCCGTGCGTTCCTGCGACAAAGACGCTAAGTTTAAGAGCCTGACCAAGGCTGCCGCGCTCGTACAGAACGGTCCGCGCCCGCTGACGCTGGTGGTAATGGGCTGTATGGCGGAGCGGCTGCTTAAAACACTCAAACGTGACTATCCGGTGGTGGACTATGTGGTCGGCACCTTTGCCAAAAAAGAATTCAGCCGCATTATTGATGCTGTGGAACGTAACGACAGTCCCGTGGAACTTGATGACAGCCAGATCTATCAGTTCGCGGCCACGTCATATGAGCCGGGGGCATTCACCACCTTTGTACCCATCATGCACGGCTGCAACAATTTCTGTACGTATTGTATCGTTCCGTATGTGCGGGGCCGGGAACTGTCGCGTCCGGTAGATGAAATCCTTAAGGAAATAGATGTACTTTCTTCCTACGGCGTAAAAGAAATTACGCTTTTAGGACAGAATGTGAATTCGTATAACGGGCCGCTGTCAAAAGATTCCGAAGACAGAATACAGTTCCCTGAGCTTATGGAGCGCATCGCGGTTCATATCCGTGACACCGCTTCCCCCATAGGATGGGTACGCTTTGTGTCCAGCCATCCAAAGGATCTGTCCGATACGCTTATAGATGTGCTGGCAAAATATCCGGTGCTGTGCCACCATATCCATCTGCCGGTGCAGCATGCAAGCAACCGCATGCTTAAGGCCATGAACCGGCGGTATACCAAAGAGCAGTACCTTGCGCTCGTGGATCGTATCCGCGCACGTATTCCTGATGTATCGCTGACCACCGATGTGATGGTGGGATTCCCCGGTGAAACTGAGGAAGACGTGACGGAGCTGATTGAGTTCATGAAGCAGGTCCGCTATGAATCTTCATTTATGTACTATTATAATCCGCGCGAAGGAACGCCCGCATGTACCATGGCGGGCCAGGTGCCGGTACCGGTAAAAAAAGAGCGGCTGCAGCGTATCATTGATCTGCAGCTTGCCATCACCGGTCAGGAGATGGCAAAGCGTACCGGAAATACCGTGCAGGTGCTGGTGGAAAGCGTGTCCCGTGATAATGACGGGGAACTGCTTGGAAAAACCGCGCAGGATGAACGGGTTGCGTTCGCCGCGCCCCGGAGCTGCATCGGTTCCTTTGTGCAGGTGCATCTTGACGCGTTGTCGGGAAATACATTCCGTGGTACTATGGTGTAGGGAGTTGTTATGCCGTTTAAGTTGATCGGATTTATTGTAATACTGGTGTTTGTGACTATTTTTTCAGGATTCAATCTTGATAACCGGTGCGATATCAATTTGATTTTCCATACGTTTGCCGGCGTGCCTATTTCATTCAGCCTGCTGCTGGCTTTTACGGCAGGCATGGTGATCATGCTGCCGTATGCGTTTGCCCGGCGGCTGCGCGGCAAAACGGATCCTAAAATAAAGGAAAAAGGAAAGCAGAAATCTGCCGATACTGTAGGTAAACCGGCGTCAAAGCCAATAATTGTAGAAGAGGATTCTGGTCGTACCCATGTATAGACATCTGTGCTGCCTTGCCGCTGTTTTTATGGCGGCGGCTGTGTGTACTTTTGCTGAGTCTTTGACCGCGCGGCAGATTGCTGACGCTGCGGCAAAAAAAGCCGATGCGGCGGCGTCCGTATCATACCTGAAAACTGCCGTAAAATCTGCGGCGTCTCCTGCCGACCGGCGTGCGGTGTATGCATTTCTGGGCGCCGTGCAGGAGCAGATGGCGCTGTATGACGATGCGCGCGCTTCCTATGCGGAGGCGGCAGGCATAGCCGCGGGCGATGCCGCAGGAATGCCCGTAAAGACGTCCGAGCAGCTTGTGATCGATGCTGTGCGCTGCGCACTGAGCGCCGGTGACAGCGATACAGCCGACAGCTATCTGAATTCTTCCGTGCGCAATTCCAAGAACGAGCGGATACAGGCGTATATCCGGCTGTATACCCAGTGGAGCATGTTGTGCCGCGTGGCCGATACCGAAGCGGTACGCGAGCCGGTGATCGTGCTTAAGGCATACTGCGAGCTGCCGTCCATGGCATCGGTAAAGCCTGCCATGCTGCTGACACTGTGGTATGTAACCGGCGATGACACGTATTCTCGTGCGCTGAAGTCTGAATTCCCGAAATCTATGGAGGCTGCGGTAGTAGGCGGTTCGGTGAACATGCTGCCCGCGCCTTTCTGGTATTTTCTGCCGCGGCTTGGTGCCGCGCAGCCCGATATATCCGGTGAAAGCGTGCCCGTCTCTCCGGCGGCCGCATCTCCTGCCGCATCGGCTGAAAACCGTGACGGCGCGCAGGCTGCCTCCGGCAGTGAAAAGATTGCACGGCAGCAGCTTGGTCTGTTCCGCGAAAAAGCGAATGCGGAGGAACTGATAAAGCGGCTTAAGGCAAAAGGTTTTGAGGCGTTCGTTACGACGGAGACCCGGCCCAGCGGAACCACCTACTATATCGTAGTGGTCGATGAAAATGCCGAAGGTTCCATGGGTAACATGCTGCGTACTGCCGGATTCGAGTGCTATCCGATTTTTGTTGATAAATAAGCATATGTCACAAGATTCTTCCTCTGAAAGCGATGTGTTCTATAAAGACGGCCTGCGTTTTTCCTGCGCGCAGTGTTCATGCTGCTGCAGGGGTGAGCCGGGCTTTGTGTTTTTATCTCAGGCTGATCTTGATGCTCTGAGCGCATGGGCTGGCGTAACGCAGGAGCAGTTTATCAGAATGTACTGCCGCTGGGTCAGGATCGACAATGACGGTGAGATGCTGAGCCTGCGTGAAAAGAAAGACAATGACTGCGTGTTCTGGGCTGACGGCTGCAAGGCGTATGAAGCCCGCCCCGTACAGTGCAGAACATACCCGTTCTGGGATCATGTGATGGAAAGCCGGGAGTCGTGGGATGCGGAGTCTGCCGACTGTTCGGGCAGCTGTCCCGGCATCAATCACGGCGAGCTTCATTCTAAAGAAGCGATTGAGGCAGAGCTGGAAAAATACAGGAATATTGAGGTGCTTCGCCGTCACCGGCCCGTGTTTTAGGGCGTTTGCTGCGATGACGGCAGGCCGCATAAAGCCTGCCGTGGTTGTAGTTTACCAAGCGCAAGGGCTTGAATTTCTTACGGATTACAGGATACGATAGAAGATATGGCAGCATACGAGAAGATTTTGATTGTGGAAGATAACGACCTGAACCTGCGGATTGCGGAGCAGGTGCTGAAAAGTGAAGGGTATGAAGTGATCCGCGCCACATCAGGCATGGAATGTCTGCTGCTGCTGCAGAAAGCGACGGTGGATTTGATTCTGCTGGACATACAGATGCCTGTCATGAGCGGATTTGATACAATCAACTACTTAAAGAAAGATGCGAGGTGGTATGATATACCCGTCATTTTTTTAACCGCCTCATCAGACACGAATACGGTTTGTCAGGCTATGAAGCTGGGCGCCGTTGACTACATAAAAAAGCCGCTTGGCCGTGAGGACATGCTCAACCGGATCCGCAAGGCACTTGACCATAAAAAGCATCCGGCCGGCAGTATGTAATTTCCGCACCTTTTCCTATCTTTCCGCATCCTTTTTTCAGTACCGCATTGTGTAAGTCCCGCTATATCAATATAATAGAACAGCTATGAGTACTGAAGAAAAGAATGCTTTGCTCTGCCACTGGGCTGATCAGGTGGCGGACAGAATTATCCGTGAACGCGGTGACCTTGATGTATATACCTGCGCATCCGGAATTACGCCTTCCGGAACGGTTCATATAGGAAACTTCCGTGAGATTATGACCGTTGATTTGATTGTGCGCGCACTGCGTGACCGCGGCAAGAACGTACGGTTCATTTATTCCTGGGACGATTACGACGTGTTCCGCAAGGTTCCCGCAAACATGCCGGAGCCTGAGACGCTTGAAAAATATCTGCGTTTTCCTATCACCATGGTTCCCGACACTACGGGCCGCAATGAAAATTATGCCCGTCACCATGAGGTGGACATTGAGCAGGAACTTCCCCGCGTGGGCATCCATCCCGAATTCCTGTATCAGGCTTCACGCTATCGTGCCAACCGCTATACGGAAGGTATGAAGATTGCCATGCAGAACCGCGAGCTGATTAAGCAGTGCCTTAATGAGTACCGCGATGAGCAGCATAAGATGAAGCCGGAGGATGTCTACTGGCCTGTGTCCGTATTCTGCTCTAAGTGTAATAAAGACACTACGACCATCACCGGCTATGACGGTGAGTACGGCATCAGCTATAAATGCGAATGCGGTAACGAGGAGACCGGTGACCTGCGTACGTTCAAGGGCTTTAAGCTCGGCTGGCGCGTTGACTGGCCCATGAGATGGAACGAAGAAAAGGTAATCTTTGAGCCGGGTGGAAAAGACCACATCAGTCCGGGCGGTTCCTATGATACTGCCAAGCTTGTTTCAAAGCGTATCTATAACTGGCAGGCGCCGGTGACCATGAAGTATGACTTTGTAACGCTCAAAGGTATTCCGGGCAAAATGTCATCATCAAAAGGCAAGGTTATCGCGCTTCCCGACGCGCTGAATGTTTATCAGCCTGAGCTGCTGCGGTATATTTTTGCAGTGAACAAAGTGGATCACGAGTTTGCCATCAGCTTTGATCTGGACGTGATCACTATGTATGAAGCCTACGACCGCACCGAGCGTATCGCGTGGGGAATCGACAAGGCTAAGAGCGAAGAGCTTGCCAACAAAGAAAAGCGCGTATATATCCTTTCTCAGGTGGAGCCGGGCATGCCGGCGGTTATGCCTTATCAGATCGGATTCCGTCTGCTGACTACGCTGCTGCAGACTTATTCCGGTGACATTGATGCCGTGATCGCTTCGCTCGGAGACGTAAAGCCTGAGCAGGTTCCGGTGCTGCGCCGCCGCTGTGAGTGCGCATGGTTCTGGGTAACGGAGTGCGCTCCCGAAGAGTTCAAATTCGCGCTGCGTACGGACGGCAGCAAAGCTGAGCTTGATGATACGGCTGTAAAAGCGGTGGTTCGTATCCGCGACACCGTAGTGCCCGTGATGGATCAGTGCGCTACTGATAAAGAGCTGCAGCAGAAGATGTACGATATTGCCGTTGATCTGGGCATGGAGCCGAAGGCTTTGTTCACGACCATGTATCATGTACTGGTCAACAAGGATCAGGGCCCGCGTCTTGCCAGCTTTATGAAAATTATCGGCAAAGATAAGCTGCTGAAAATCCTGAGCGTGTATTAAAACGCTGCGATGCAGCTGTTTTGCAGCTGTGATACAGCTTTCCGGCCGCCGTGCAGACCTGCATGGCGGCCGTACTTTTTTAAAGGCCGTAAGCCGACGTATATATCTGCTCTGTCATGCTGTTTTTATTTAAAAAAATTGCGCGGGTCTGGATACTGTGTTATACTATTTTTCAGCAGCTATAGAAAAAAGTTCGATAAGTTGAAAAAAAAGGAGCGAGGAAATGAAACTTAAAACTAAGTTTACATGGCTGGCAGTCTGGCTGGTTATACAGATGCTGGTTCTGTCGGCGGGCCTGGTGTTAGTTTCTTTGAATCTTTTTTCATTGAAAAATTATCAGTATGTGCTTACCCGTGCGCAGTATCATGTGGCTGATATATCCGATTATATCAACCGTATCATGTATCAGGGTGCCGACGTGGATAAGCTGTATGAAGAGTGGCAGGAAAAGCTGTCTGAGACTACTGATACGTTTGAGCAGCTTGCCAACGACAATGTACGTACATCCCTGCCGGAAGAGGATGAGCTCATGCTTGACCAGCTGTCTGCGTTCTGGCTCATCCTGAAAGCTCGTTTTTCTACATTTGAAACCCATCTTAAGAATATATCCACCATGAAGACTGCCAAAGACCTGAAGTTCCCCATCATGTCCCAGGGGCTTATGAATGTCTGGGAAAAAATGAAGGATGATGAGCAGATGAAGGGGCTGAGCTTTGAGATTGTAGTCATTGACTCCGAGATGAATACGCTCCATTCAGCAAAAGACAGCCTTGCGCAGGTGGTAACCAAGCTTTCTTCTTCGATTAAGGACCATGTGGACATGCGCGCGCGCGTCATCTTCATGTCGGCCATTATCTTCTCCGTTGTATCATCGTTCCTTATGCTTATTATTATTGTGGTCATTACATCACGTATTACGCGCCGTGTGGGCAAGGTCAACGATCTGTCCACCACGCTTGCGGGCAAGGATCTGACAAGACGTACCGAGGTATCGGGCCATGACGAGATTGCGGCTATGATGCGGAATATGAACAACACGGTGTCCGAGCTGAACCACTTTATCCTTATCGTTCAGCAGACGGCCTCAAGGGCACTGTCCGCCGGATTTGAGATCAATGATTCTACAAGCGATGCCGCGGCCGCCGTCGGCCAGATCAACAAGAGCATCGAAGAGATGAATCAGGAATTTGATTCATTGTCGCTTTCTGTAAAGAATACCGTTGATTCAATCAACCAGATCGAGCATGTGATCAATACATTGGTACAGCATAACAGCGAGCAGACTTCCGCCATCTCCAATACGGACGAGGCTGTGCATCAGGTTGCAAAGACGCTTGAGGAAATCAGCCGGAACGCACGTGAGCGCACCAAGAGCGCGGAGGAAATGCAGGTGCTTGTTGCCGACGGCGACAGCAAGATTGCTTCTACGAATGAAATACTGACGCGCATTACCAGCCAGCTGGATGAAGTAAGCGAGATCGTTACGATCATCAACTCTATAGCCCAGCAGACGAACATGCTTTCTATGAACGCCGCCATTGAGTCCGCCCATGCCGGTGAGGCAGGCAAAGGATTCTCCGTTGTTGCTGACGAAATCCGTAAGCTTGCGGAATCTACGAGCGATAACGCAAAGCAGATCAGCACGTCAATCAGCGGCATTGTTGATAAGGTTCGGGAAGCTAATGAGTCTTCCAATACCGCTGCCCTTGCATTTGAAAAGGTTGACGTAAGCGCGCGTACCATGCTTGAGTCCTTTAAGACAATATCCGCCGGTATTGACAGCATTGACGAACGGACGCGCCAGATTACCGCTCATACCACGAGCATTGCCGACACGGCAAACCAGATCAACGGCTACTGCGACAATCTGACGGAGCAGCAGCGGAACATTTCTCAGAATGTTTCCCGTATGCAGAGCGTATTTGACCAGTCCATGCACGGTATCAATGAAATCCGTCTGGGTACTCAGGATATCGTCAATCGTATGCAGAATGTTACCGACCAGAGTACTGTAAGCTATCAGAAGATGACCGAGCTGCGTGAGATTCTGGGCGAATTCCAGACTGATGAAGAGGCTGATGCCGCCGATATGGCCGCCGCTGCAGAAAAGCGGGCGGCAGCCGAAGCTGCAGCGGACACGGAATCAGCGGATGCTGCCGATGCAGCTGCCGAGCCTGAGACTGTTGAAGCTGAGGAACCGCTTGTTACGGTTGACAGCGTTTCCGCGGAGCGGCAAAGATAAGTACAAGCGCCGTAAGGTAGGGGAGCGCGAGCAGCAGTGAAGGAGGCAGGGCCTGCAGGCCGGGAATGTTCTGCAGGTTGTTGGCTCCGTACTGTGCCGCAGCGAATACAAGTACCGCAGCGAATACCGCTGCGGTATTTTTTTTGCCCAGGAATACGGCGGCAAGTGCAGTCCATCCGTTGCCGCTGGCAATATTCGGTACGAATGAAGAAAGCCTGAGCGCCATGATGCAGCCTGCCGTTCCGCCGAATACGGCGGCAATACCCCATGACATCATTCTGAGCCGTGCAGGGTTCAGACCGTGGGCCTTGAGAACGTTTTCGTTGCTGCCCGTAATCCTCAGATACAGTCCGGCCTTTGAAAAACGGAGGAAGATCCAGCCGGCGCAGAACAGCAGCAGCGCAGCAAGCGTAGTGGTCAGCCTCATGGGCGCCGCTTCGAACAGAAAGGCAGGCGAGGTGAGCACGCCGCGCGTGGCATACAGACGGGTGGAAAGAATTGAAATAAGTCCGGTGCTGATGCTGTTCAGTGCAAGCGCGGACAGAAAGTGGTTGGCATGTACTTTTTCTACAAGTCCCGCTATGCCCATAATGCAGATAAGCAGCACCAGGGCGGCGCATATCGTTCCTGCCGCGGCTGAGTGGAACAATACGGTGAATGTAAAGCACAAAAATGCTCCTGCATTTATGACGCCGTCCAGAAACAGCGCCATGCACCCTGCGTGCTCACTTACAAGTGCGCCGAACGAGGCGAGCAGCAGCGGTATGGAATTGGCGAGTATATCATATAAAGAACTCATGACCGGCGGCTCCGTGCAATAAAATTGATGGCGATGCAGAACAGTACCGTGCCCTGAATAAGGGACGTAATATCAAAGCTGAAATTCTGCGACAGCACCGCCTTGTTCGCGGCGGTATTAAGCCATGCCAGAATCAGGCCTGACGGAATTACGGCCGCAGGATGCGAGCATGCTATGAGCGCGCAGGACAGTGCGCTCCAGCCCATGCCGCTGTAGAATCCTGAATGACAGGTGTAGTATGTGCCAGTAATGGCAAAAAATCCCGTGAGTCCGTGGAGCGCGCCTGATGCAGCGAGCGGTATGTATACTGCCCGGCGCACGGAGTAACCGCTGTACCGGGCAAACTCGGGCGCGGCGCCCCACACCTGCAGATGGCGGCCTGCTGTGGTGCCGAACATAATGCGGGCGGCAAGCAGACAGCAGATCAGAGCTATAAAAACTGCTGGCGAAAGCGGTGACGGCGGCATCAGCTGCGGCAGCCGCAGCTGGTCAGCGATATAGCCGGTGGCCAGCAGATTGTTTGAACTGCCCCTGAACGGACCGGCAATAAGCGCATCTATGAACGGAATGACTGCCGCGGAAATCAAAAAAGACGTGAGCAGCACGTTTGCGCCTTTGAGCAGGCGCAGGAATGCTGAAAGCGAAGCGAGCAGCGCGGGCACGATCAGTGCTGCGGCCAGCGCATACAGCAGCGCAATCGGCGCAGGAACTGCCGCGCGGGTAAGAATGACGGCGGTTATAAAGCCTCCTGCATATATCTGACCTTCTCCGCCAAGATTAAGGTTTCCGCTCTTTATGGCGAATGCGGCTCCGGTGCCCGCTATCATATACAGGGCGGCAGTGCTGAGCATGCTGCCGAAGTAATAGACCGAGGTAAAGCAGCCGGTCATAAAGCCGCCTATTGCCATGAGCGGTTCCTGTGCTGTAAAGAGCAGCAGTATAACTGATACGGCTATGCCGGTGGCGGGTGAAAGCACTGACGGATGTGTCAGCAAGCGGCGGACGGTGCCTGCGGCATCTTTTGGCAGTCTCATCGTGATCCTCCCTGAATCGTAAGTGCCCCGTTCTTAAGGGAATATACAGACCGGCAGTATGGCTCGGGAAAGTCGCCGCTGGTCAGAACGATCACGGCGGTCTGTTTCCGGCACAGGTCATAGATGCGGCCGCACAACCGTGCGCTTGCAGCTGAATCAAGTCCCTGAAGCGGCTCGCAGAGTATAAGAACCTGCGGATGCGTGTCGAGCTCCCGCTCCAGAATAAGACGCTGCAGCATGCCGCCTGAAAGATTCGCCGCAGGCTCATCAGGCTTTATCATGATGCCGGCACGGTCAATAAGTTCCTGTGCGTAGGATACGGGCGCGCTGCCCGTATAATATGTGGTGAGCAGCTGCTCCACCGTAAGCGACGGATGCGAGCCGCGGCAGGTTCTGTCAGACGGAACTACGGCAGCGCGGCAGTCAGGATTGTGCCGGAGCAGTGCGGGTGTCAGCGCACGGCGGGCAAGCTGAACGGTGGTGCTGCCGATGGTGACGGTCCCTGTGCAGGGCGTGATTTCCATGCCGGTGATCACGTTCTCAAGCGTTTCAAGCCCGGCTTCGGGCAGTCCTTTGATAAGTGTGATCTGCGCGCGCCGCGCCTTAAAACAAATGTCAAACAGCGCGGGCCGGGCTGCCGGGCGCACGGTAATATGGTCAAAACTCAGTACCGGCAGGCTTGCGTCCTGCGCTGCCGCCTTTTCAGATTCCTGCTCCGTGGATACTGCAGCGGCAGTAAAATCAACATACCCTTTGCTGCCTGCGGTAAAGTCACGGCTGCGGCTGTACTGCGCGTCGAGCCTGCCTTTTTTCAGAACGGTCACGGTGTCGGTGTACAGGGCCGCTTCCTCCATGCTGTGGGTAATGATAATGATGTTCATGCCTTCTTCGGCCGCCGTACGCAGGTTGGCATACAGGGCGCGCTTCTGCTCCCAGCTGAGCAGCGCGGTCGGCTCATCCAGTATCAATACCTGAGGAGCGCGGCAGAGCGCGCCGAGCAGGCTGGTAAAAAAGCGTCCGTCTCCGCCTATGTCTCTGACAAGGCTTTTAAGCGGCAGTGAAGGGCACCATCTGGCCCGGCAGGCATCAAGCCGTGCTCGTATCTGTCTTTTGGGCGCGGAATGCTCTGTACCCAGCATAATATTTTCAAGAACTGATATTGAGTCTGCAAGCAGCGGCCGCTGGTGTACCAGCACTATGCCGTGCGCTATTGCATCGCGGGGTGTATGAAAGACAACGGGCGTACCGTCAAGCAGCATGGTGCCTGACGTCTGACGGCGGTCGCCTGAAAGGACTGATGCAAGCGTTGATTTTCCGGCGCCGTTTTCGCCCACTATGGCATGGACGGCACTGCCGGTAAATTCCGCTGACACTGAGTCCAGCGCGGTTTTTAATGAAAACTGTACGGAAAGCTGCTGGAGCGTTATGGTCATTTAGTCATTCTGCGGCAGGCTGATCGTTCCTGCCTGAATGCCTGAGACAACGGCGGCAACTTTTTCGCGGACTGCCGCCGGAATGGTGCTCAGGTACAGCGGATCATCCTGAATGAATTCCACATACCCTTCTGCCACACCTACCGTGCGTGCGCTGCCCCATTCCAAGCTGCCGTTCAGATACTGCAGCGTCAGCTCTTTTGTAAGCTTGTCCTGCTTGAGCGTGGTGCTGGATATGATGTTGCCCGGCGCCTTGCCGAATCCGTTGCTGTCGAACCATGAGACAAAGAAATCAAGCTCTTTAGCTGTGGCTATAACGCCCTGCGACGCGCCTCCGCAGATAGGCAGGATGACGTCTGTTCCGGCTTCATGCATGGCGCGGGCAAGTTCCGCGCCTTTGGAAGCGTCATACCAGTTGCCTACGATACGGTAGTCCACCGTAGTGCCGGGCAGCGCCTGCTCCGCACCTTCTTTATAGGCGGGCAGAATCACGTTGTCCATGATGGGATACTGCTGGGCGGCAATGAGCCCGATGTGGTGCGATTTTGACATGAGCGCAGAAATATAGCCTGACAGAAATGCCTGTTCGTGCTGGTTGTAGCGCATGGTGGCTACGGTCGGAACATCCTTCTGATATGCGTCAAGCAGGATGAATTTCTGCTTAGGAAATTGCGCCAGAATCGGCTTAATTATTTCGGGCAGGGAAGGGTTGGATGAAATGATCACATCATATGTGCCTTCCGCAGCCAGCGCGGTGAGTTTTGGTCCCCATTCCGCCTGGTTCGTATTTGCCTCTATGATCTTGCATGCTGCGGCATGCAGCGCGTCATGTGACTCATTATAAGATGCCACCGCCTGCTCTACGCCGTCAGCAAGCATTTTGTAAATCGGACTGTCTGAGAGAATACCGGGAATAAAAACCGCGATACTGTTTTTCTGTGCTTTTTTTGCACCGCAGGAAGTCAGGCTTACGCCCGCCAGCAGCAGGACGGCACATGCCGTGTGGAAAAGAAATCGTTTCATATAAAGACCCTGTTTCAGCCGCGCTGAAAGTACATCCATACTCTGCGCCGGCAGGATTTAGATGTATATTTTAGTTTTATATAAAAACAGTGTCAAGGACACGGTGTCAAGGACACGGTGTCCCTTTGGGGGCAGACCATTCTGCCGGCAGATCCAAATAAAACCAGGTACTTTTCTATGTGTTGTTTTTCTTTATAAATTGTCGATAGTATGTTATGATTTTACCGATGTGTAGGACTACATATAGGACACCTCGGAAAACCCGCTTTCGTGTTTTTATCGAGGTGCTCTTAACGCTTGCTTTTACGGCGCTTTATCCCTGCTTTGCTGAATCAAAGGCTATGATGATTAATGATAATTCGACCATTGTTTGTTTTGGAGACAGCCTGACTTACGGGCATGGAGCTGATTCTGCTACCGAAAGCTGGCCTGCACTTTTGCAGAAACGCGTAAAGATTCCTGTGATTAATTCCGGAAGAAATGAGGACACCACTGCGGACGGCCTTATGCGTTTTGACGAGGATGTTCTTGCGCACAATCCTGCAGTAGTGATTTTTGACTTTGGCGGAAACGATCTTTTTTACCCAAAGAAAAAGCTTTCCCGTAAGCAGATTGAAGCAAACTTCCGTACGATGATTGATAAGCTCGACCGTTCGAAAACTCAAGTGTACATCATGCGCTTTTACAACAATCAGATGCGTTTTCTGGATATGTTCGGCAGCTTTGACCGAATGCTCAAACGGCTCGAAAAAGATTACGGTGTAACGATTATCTGGGATGCCTGGCGCGGTGCGTGGGGCCACAAGGACTGCAAGTTCGACATGTCGCACTGCAATGCAAAAGGCTATAAAATAATGGAGCAGAATATCTTTAATGTTCTGGAACCATTTTTGAAAGAAAACGATTTGTTGCGCTGAAACGCCAATTACTAGATTGCCGTTTTAACAAGTACAAAAGTTGAAATTATTTATACATTAGACGGGTATACTATCCCGACGCTTGCGTCGGGGAGCTTTTAAGTACCGGGCACCTCGAAAAAGTTCAGACAGCTAAGATGTCCTTTTCGAGGTACCTTTTGAAAACTCTACAAACTCTCTTTCAAAATCTTTACCAGATCTTCTTCCGTGAGCGGTATCCATGCTTTTTCAAGGCCTTCGTTCACTGCAATGTGGTGAGCCATTTCTTCGATTCTGCTGTCGTCAATTCCAACATCGCGCAGGTGCATCGGAATTCCGATCGATTCAAAAAAGTCGTAGGTTGCCTGAATAGCTTTTTCTGCAATCTGGAACGAATCGAGCGATGAATCGATTCCAAACACGTTCACACCGTATTTTACAAAGCGTTCAACGCTCTTTTCGTTCAAGATGTGCTTCATCCAGTGAGGTGTGATGATTGCAAGGCCTTCGCCATGGGTGATGTCGTAGTATGCGCTCAATGCGTGTTCGATTCCGTGGCAAGGCCAGCCCGACGGACTGTTTCCGAGCGAGTAGATTCCGTTGCAGCCGTAAGTACAGTCGAGCATGAGTTCTGCGCGGGCAGTGTAGTCCTCAGGATTTTTAAGTGCAGTTCGGGTATGTGTCATAAGGCTCTTTAATGCGCTTTCCATAAATCCGTCGTTCAGGAGCGTTGAGTCTGCGCAGAAATACTGTTCCATGATGTGGTTCATTGCATCGGCACAACCGGCGGCGGTCTGCTTTTTAGAAACTGTGAAGGTATAGGTCGGGTCAAGGATTGAGCAGACAGGGTAGAGGTGCGGATCCATGTAGCCGATTTTGTCGTTTGTTTCTGTACGTGAAATTACGCCTCCCATGTCGTATTCGCTACCGGTAGCGGCGAGCGTGAGAATATCTACGATTGGAAGCGCAGCCTTTGCGCTGACCTTGTAAGTTATTAAATCCCACGGGTCTCCGTCATAGCAGGCTCCGGCCGCAATCGCTTTTGAACAGTCAAGAACGCTGCCGCCGCCTACAGAAAGAATTACATCTATTTTCTTTTCCTTGCAGAGCTTTACTCCGTTCAGAACAGACGGATTATATTTCGGGTTCGGCTGGATGTCAGAAAGCTCATAGATTTCAAAATCTTTGAGAAGTGTCTTTACCTTGTCGTACAATCCGATTTTTTTGATTGAACCGCCACCATAAGTCAAAAGAACTTTCTTTCCAAGCGGCTTCATTACTGCTGGAAGATTTTTTACAACGCCTTTTCCAAAAATAAGGCGGGTCGGTGTCATGTAGTCAAAATTCTGCATAATTTCCTCCGTATAATATGCTTTATTCGATATTTTCATACCAGCGTTTCTGGTAATCAGTGATTTTTGAAAGCGGAACGGTCTCACCGATAAGAGGTGTGATGACTTTGATATCTCCGCCCTGCTTTTCAGACCTGTTCACAAATCGGCTTACGCTGTCGTCCCACGGATGATTTGCAAGAACAAAGGCTCCCCAGTGAATCGGCAAAGCTGTTTTTGTGCCTAGAGTCTTTGCTGCGTCAAAAGACTGCTCCGGCGTCATATGGACGGAAGGCCAGCGAAGATCATATTGACCGCACTCCATAAACGCGAGATTAAAATCTCCGTATTTTTCATGAATCCGCTCAAAATGAGTATCCCAGCCTGAGTCAGCACACTCAAAAATCTTCAGACCGTCGCTTATGATTGCCCACGAAGCCCAGAGTGTCGTAAAATTGTCAACCAGCATTCGTCCGGAAAAGTGTCTGGAAGGAAGACATGCGATTGTGAAGCCTTCAAGGCTGATTTCTTCCCACCAGGCCATGTTTGTGATTTTTTCTTTTCTGACACCGAATTTTATCAGCCTGCGCTCTACTCCGAGGGGAACGACATATTTTTTTACTTTTGAATCAAGCTTTTTGATTGTTGATTTATCAAGATGATCGTAGTGGTCATGTGAGATAATCAGAATGTCTATTTCAGGAAAGTCTTCCGGCCCGCAGGGAAGTGCGCTGAATCGTTTTGGGCCGGTAAAACTTACAGGTGAGGTTCTGTTTGATAAGACCGGGTCAAAAAGAATTGTCTTGCCCTTTAAGTGTATCAAAAGGCTTGAATGTCCGAACCAGGTAAAAAAAGAGTCTTCTGAAGAGTCCGGCAAAAAATCTGGTATCGCAAGCGGAATCTTATCTTTAGGTTTCGTTCCTTTTTGAGAAAGAACACCTGTTTCGGCTCCCTTTGAAACTTTGACAAGCATCTGAAAATCATTTTCATTGTGAAATTTTTTGCCATCAAAATTAGAAGCACGCATCTTGTAATCTTTACGTGATGCGGATGATGCGCAGCCTGTCAAAAAAACTGCTCCTATTAAAAGTGATACAATAATTGCTTTCATCTGTTGTTCCTTTTTGCTCATGCGCATTTGCATCCGGCTTCTTGTAAGTAACACAGTGTTACTTACAAATAATATATTAAACATAATATCACTTGTCAAGAAAAACTTTTTAGATTATCATAAAAACATGGCTGAATATATCAGGGCGAGAAGCGATGAACAGAAAGAAGAGCGGATGTCTCAGATCAAAAAGGTAGCGGATGAGCTTTTTAAGACGATGCCGTACACGGAAATCAATCTTTCTAATATTGCAGAAAAACTGAAATGGTCGCGCGCGAACCTTTATAAATACGTTACCACAAAAGAAGAAATTTACCTGGAAATTGAACAGGACAGAATGATCGAATATCTGCAGTCGTTGATTACGGTTTTTCCGGATGGATGCCGGCTTTCGAGCGAGACTGTTGCAGAAATCTGGACGGCGCAGGTTGCAGCTCACGAGGATTATTTTAAGTACACCGCCTTTTTGCTTACGATTATTGAGCGGAATGTTACCGTGGAGCGCCTTACTGTTTTCAAGAAAACGTACTACGAATTAGCTGATGTTTTAAAAAAACGGCTTTCTTTTGCACTCGAAATCAGCGATGACGCGGCCGAAAATCTGGTTCTATCTATAATGAATTATGCTTCAAGTTATTTTTGCAGCTGTCTGTCAAATCCTTTGATTGCACAGGCTCTTAAAAATCTGAATATCAAACCTAAAGAACGCAACCTTGCCGACGATGTAAAGAATTTTATTCTGATGAACATTGAGTGGATAAAGCGGAAAAAGTAAGGGCCCCTCGAAAATGGCATCTTCACTGTTTGAAGTTTTTCGCTATTCTTCTTAAGGCGGACAAAACCTGAGTATAGTGTGAGTAATCTGCAAAGGTGACTCGGCTGCGGTGAAAAGGTGAGTCACCTTTGGCGCACAGCTGAGTCAGCTACGGTGCGTAGCTGAGTCAGCGTAATCAGTGAGATGCACCAAAATAATAACCCAGAAAATAAAAGAGCATTTCGCAAGTTTTGCATATCGGCATGTGACGAGT
>Ga0256405_10004431_pt1 | contig 26240 bp, 25 predicted proteins | sample RumenRJG_02DNA_FD_189096 | JGI IMG/M metagenome (GOLD analysis project Ga0256405, IMG submission 189096) | Bovine rumen microbial communities from Lethbridge, Alberta, Canada - RJG_02 | ecosystem: Host-associated > Mammals > Digestive system > Stomach > Rumen | place: Canada: Alberta... | reverse complement strand
AAGGTTAAGCCCGATGAGATCTACAACTTGGCAGCTCAAAGCCATGTACAGGTGTCGTTCGATTCTCCTGAGTTCACAGCTGATGTCGATGCTACAGGTGTATTGCGCGTACTTGAAGCCGTCCGCCAGTGCGGATTGGCAGATAAATGCCGTATCTATCAGGCTTCGACTTCTGAGCTCTATGGTAAGGTAGAAGAGGTTCCTCAGAATGAGAATACACCCTTCCATCCGTATTCGCCATACGCTGTAGCCAAGCAGTACGGCTTTTGGATTGTCAAGGAGTACCGTGAGGCATACAATATGTACTGCTGCTCTGGTATCCTGTTTAACCATGAGTCAGAACGTCGTGGTGAAACATTTGTAACTCGTAAGATTACCCTTGCTGCAGCGCGTATCTCTCAGGGAGTACAAGATTGTCTGTACCTTGGTAACATGGACTCTCTGCGTGACTGGGGCTATGCCAAAGATTATGTGGAATGCATGTGGCTTATCCTTCAGCAGGACAAACCTGAGGACTTCGTGATTGCTACAGGTGTTCAGCACTCTGTTCGTGAGTTCACGGAACTTGCGTTCAAACATGCAGGCATTGAACTGAAGTTCGAGGGTGAAGGTATCAACGAGAAGGGTATTGTAGTTAATGGTCCTGAAAACTTGATTGGTAAGACTGTTGTCGCTGTTAGCGAGGACTTCTATAGACCAACCGATGTTGTTAACCTCTGGGGTGATCCAACAAAGGCGAAAGCTAAGTTGGGTTGGAATCCAAACAAAACCAGCTTCGAAGAGTTAGTGAAGATAATGGTTGAACATGATATTGCTAAGGTAGCAGCCGAAGGTGCTGCCGCAAAGGTTCGCACTAACCTCGCAGAATACCTTGAAAAGGGTATCGTGAAATAATAGAACATCAAAAAACGCGAAAGGAACAAATAAACATGTCGTTGTTATACCCTGAGGAGTCATACAAGATAACAGGAGCTATCTATGAGGTTCATAAAGAGCTTAGCCCTGGACTTTTGGAGAAGTCTATCAGGAAGCTCTCGAAAAAGAACTAAAGCTTCAGGGTATTCCTTTTGAGCGTGAAAAGAACTTCACCATTATGTATAAAGGTGAAGAGCTCGAACAGAAGTACATTGCCGACTTTGTATGTTACAACAAGATTGTTGTAGAACTAAAAGCGGTCGATGAACTTCTGCCAGTTCACCAAGCACAAGTCATAAACTATTTAGCCATTACAGGCTATCAGTTAGGACTGCTTGTGAACTTCAACGCTACAAAGGTTAAACCCGAACGCATAGTTCGGTATTAGTGTTTTTCGTGTCTTTCGATGTAGAAATAGAATATAAGATGTTAAGTAAAGAAAGTAAGATATATGTAGCAGGCCACAACGGCCTTGTAGGTTCAGCCATCTGGAACAACCTCCTGCAAAGGGGCTACACCAACCTCGTTGGTCGTAGCCACAAAGAACTGGACCTGACCGACCAAGTGGCTGTCAAGAAGTTCTTCGATGAAGAACAGCCCGACGCAGTGGTGCTGGCCGCAGCATTTGTCGGTGGCATCATGGCCAACATGCTCTATCGTGCTGACTTCATCATGATGAACATGAAGATTCAGTGTAATGTCATCAGCGAAGCCTATGCCCATGGCGTCAAGAAACTGTTGTTCCTGGGTAGTACCTGTATTTATCCCAAGAATGCGCCCCAACCTATGACAGAAGACTGCCTTCTGACTTCACCCTTGGAGTACACCAACGAGGAATATGCCATTGCCAAGATTGCTGGCCTGAAAATGTGCGAGAGCTATAACCTGCAGTATGGTACCAACTATATTGCCGTGATGCCCACGAATCTGTACGGCCCTAATGACAACTTCCACTTGGAGAACAGCCACGTCATGCCTGCCATGATGCGCAAGGTGTACCTGGCTAAACTGATTCATGATGGCGCATGGGACAAGATAGCTATCGACCTGAACAAACGCCCCGTTGAAGGCGTCACAGGCGAAGGCCTTTATCCGTGTAATCCGTGCGATCCGTGTTCGTCTAACAATCCGTGTAATCCGTGCGATCCGTGTTCGTCTAACAAGGAAGAAGTTCTTCGTGTTCTTGGTAAGTATGGTATCTACGATAATAAAGTGGTGTTGTGGGGTACTGGTACACCACTGCGCGAGTTCCTTTGGTCTGAGGACATGGCAGATGCCAGTGTTCATGTACTCTTGAACGTCAACTTCAGCGACATCATCGGTATCGAGAAATACAGTTCCGTCCATTTCGGTGCCACCACCGATGGCGCTGTTGATAGAAACCATAGCGCAGGCCGTGGCGGTTATATCCCATCGTTGGGCGAAATCCGCAACTGCCATATCAATGTTGGCACCGGCAAAGAGCTCACCATTCGCGAGCTCTCGGAATTGGTGGTGAAAGCTGTTGGTTTTGAGGGAACAGTAGAGTTCGATGCCAGCAAACCCGATGGCACCATGCGCAAGCTCATCGATGTAAACAAGCTCCATAGCCTTGGTTGGACGCACAAGGTCGAGATTGAAGATGGCGTACAACGCCTGTTCGATTGGTATAAAGCCTCGTTGCAATAAGCCCGAAGGTAGAAGTAACGGTGTTTTTGCCTCTGAAGATGACTTACGGCGCTGAGCGATGGTTATGGTAAAAAATTTTTTGAGCGAAGCGATGTTTTTGCTTTTTGATGCTTGTTTAACGAAGTTATGTGATAAGTGGTATGAACTGGGCTTAAGAGCTCGCTCTTAAAGACAAGAGCATAGCACTAAGCACACGAGATCTGAAGGAGCTCCAAACATCGAAAAGTGTTTTTCTGGTTTTTGTAGAAAGTACTATTGAATAATTTTGATTTAAATTTTCGTTCAATTTCTCGCCTTTAGGCGACCCAGATAACAACCCGTGTCATCCGTGTTCGCTTAAATATTTCTGCTATTTCTGTGATTTCTACAACATAAAGATTTCTCTGTCAGGAGCACGCCACCTGACAGAATCGAAATAGAAAAACAAATATATGGAAACGAACAAAATCAAAGAGCAATTTCACTATTTCAATATCCAGGCAGATGTCGATTCAGTTTATGGCAATTGGGCGGTGTCAACAGATGGTGATGTGGTGAATTGCCTTTATCCATACGCTATTCTTGCTATCCATTTCAAGGATATAGACTGGATTGAGAAGATGAAAACTAAAGTATGGTTTAGACTTGAATGTGAAAAGTCATTAAGCCAAGCTTTGGCAAGAGCGAATGAAATTCTAAAATAGAAATGTAGCGAGATATGATATAAAAAACGTTATGTACGGGGCAGGCTCTTATCAGGGTCTCTCATAATATTAAAGGTTCAATAACCTGATGAACCTGCTCATCTTTTTAGTTATTCAAAAGTATTATATATATGAAGACAGCACTTATTACAGGTATAACAGGCCAAGATGGTAGTTACCTGGCCGAGTTTTTGTTGGAAAAAGGTTATGATGTCCATGGTATGATTCGTCGTAACTCATCCGACTATCGTGAGCGCATTGCTCACCTAGAAGGCGTGAAGAACTTCCATCTGCACTTTGGTCATCTGGGAGATTCGATGAGTATTATCTCTATCATTAATAAGGTGAAGCCTGATGAGATATATAATCTGGCTGCGCAGAGCCATGTTCAGGTCAGCTTCGACTCACCAGAGTTTACGGCTGATGTTGATGCCACTGGTGTACTTCGCGTTCTTGAAGCTGTCCGCCAGTGTGGACTGGCAGACAAGTGCCGTATCTATCAGGCATCTACTTCTGAGCTATATGGCAAGGTAGAGGAGGTTCCACAAAATGAAAATACCCCCTTCCATCCCTATTCGCCCTACGCTGTAGCCAAGCAGTATGGCTTCTGGATTGTCAAGGAGTACCGCGAGGCATACAACATGTACTGTTGCTCGGGCATCCTATTCAACCATGAGTCAGAGCGTCGTGGTGAGACCTTCGTAACTCGCAAGATTACGTTGGCTGCTGCTCGTATCAAGCAGGGCAAGCAGGATAAACTCTATTTGGGTAATCTGAGTTCACTTCGTGACTGGGGCTATGCCAAGGACTATGTGGAGTGCATGTGGCTTATCCTCCAGCAGGACCAGCCTGAGGACTTCGTGATTGCCACCGGTGTGCAGCACTCAGTTCGTGAGTTCTGCTACTATGCTTTCAAGTGCGTAGGCATCGAACTGGAGTTTGTTGGTGAGGGATCAGACGAGAAGGGCGTTATCAAGAGCATTGACCCTGAACTTTCAACTCTCAACTCTAAACTTTCAATTGGCGACGTGCTGATTGAGGTGAGCCCTGATTTCTATCGCCCTACAGATGTTGTCAATCTGTGGGGGGATCCAACGAAGGCCAAAGCAAAATTGGGCTGGAATCCTGCCAAGACCTCTTTTGAGGAATTAGTGAATATCATGGTCGACAGTGACATGGCTAAGGTCGCCTCTGAAGATGCTGCCATGAAGGTCCGCACCAACCTCGCTGAGTACCTCGAAAAAGGCATCGTGAAGTAAAACATATAATTACCATCAAATTAAGCCATATAATTGCTCATTAATTGCTTCGCAGAATAGGTAATTAACAAATACAAGAGATGTTTACCCTAATATACAACAAAGGACAATTCAATAGACCAGATACTCTGAGGGCTTTTCTTCAATCTAATGTGGGAAAAGATGCTCTTATTCAAATTGATTGTATCACTCCTTTTGAAGGTACTAAGGAACAAATGGAACAGGAAGTATGCTATTATCTGAGTAAAATAGTTCAGGAGATTAAGGTGAAACATAAAATGACTCAAAACTATAGTGCAGAATTTATTACTAGTGGCGAGTTGGTAAAATACCTTGTAATGTGGATACAAGTTACAGAAATAAAATGTTAATATACTGCTGTGAAGCAGCGAATATAATAAATCGTTATTAATGGGGCAGGCTCTTATCAGGGTCTCTCATAATATTAAAGGTTCAATAACCTGATAATCTTGCCCCTTTTTTAGAAACTGACAAAAAATACAAACATGCAATTATATCCATTACTTTTCCAACCAAACCTACACACTGTAGTCTGGGGCGGCAATCAGCTCAGACCTTATAAGGGCCTGAAGCCTTCTGAAGAGCCGATAGGCGAGAGTTGGGAGGTGAGTGCTGTGCCTACAAGCACTAGCATTATAAGTAATGGTGTTTTCGCAGGTAAAGATCTCATTTCTGTCATCAATGAACAGCTAGATGCCATTTTGGGTAAAAAGGTAAACCAAAAGTACAACGGTAAACTACCACTACTTGTAAAGTTTATTGATGCTAAACGTGACCTGAGTATTCAGGTACATCCCAATAATGAAATGGCTATGCGTGAGCATGGAAAGATGGGTAAATCAGAGATGTGGTATGTCATCAAGGCAGATGAAGGTGCCCACCTCTATGCTGGTTTCAAGCAGGAGATAACTCCTGAAGAATATCATCAACGAATAGCTGATGGCACTATTACCGAAGTGTTAGCAGACCACAAGGTCAAAGCTGGCGATGTGTTTTACCTTCCAGCAGGACGAGTTCATGCAATTTGTGGCGGTATTCTGTTGGCTGAAGTACAACAGTCATCAGATGTGACTTATCGAATCTTCGATTACAACCGTCCTGGAATGGATGGTAAGCCTCGCGAATTGCACACAGGATTGGCTGCACAAGCTTTAGATTATCATGTTGAACCAAATTATCGCACTGAATACGTAGAAACATCAAACAAGGCAGTCCAGATTATTGATTCACCCTATTTCAGTGTTCGAGTGATGGAGGTTTCAAAGCCATTCCATAGAGATTTGCGGAAATATGACAGTTTTATCATCACTATGTGCATAGAGGGTAATTGCAAAATCCGAGTGCGTAGCACTGGTGAGGAAATTCTTTTGAAACAAGGCAATAGCACGCTGATACCAGCTGCAATAGCTGATTATGATATTATCCCGCAGGGTGGGAAAACTCGCATCCTTGATGCATTTATAGATAATATGGATAGAAGTATCACCTCCAAGGTGACTCGATTCCTTCATTTAACTCAGAAATAAAATCAAAAATATGAATAATCACATAGTAATCATGGCTGGTGGTGTTGGCAGCCGTTTTTGGCCGCTAAGTACTCCAGAATATCCCAAGCAGTTCATAGATATATTGGGATGTGGAAGGACGTTGATACAACTCACTGTAGATAGATTTAAGGGCATTTGCCCTATGAGCAACTTTTGGGTAGTTACCAATGCCAAGTACGTTGATATAGTTAAGCAGCAATTGCCAGACATTCCATCAGAGCACATTCTTGCAGAGCCGGCTGCTCGTAATACTGCCCCATGTATTGCTTGGGCATGTTGGAGTATCAAGAAGGAAGATGCGAATGCCAACGTAGTGGTCACACCAGCGGATGCAGTGGTGATGGACCCGGAGGAGTTTCGCAGGGTGATTAGTAATGCTCTTGCATTTACGGAGAAGAAGAGTGCCATTGTGACCATTGGCATCAAGCCTTCAAGACCTGAAACAGGCTATGGTTATGTCGAGGCCAAAGATGCAATTGAAGGTGAGATTTGCGGTGTTGAGGCATTTAAAGAGAAGCCCAACCTTGAAACAGCAGAGCAGTATCTCAAAGCAGGTAACTACCTTTGGAATGCAGGCATCTTTGTTTGGAACATAGAGACCATTACGGATTGTATCACTAAGTACAAGCCACAGATTGCATCCCAAATGGATGAAATCGTGAACTCAGAACATACCACTGGCTCTAAACACTACACTCTAAACTATAAACTGAACGAAGTGTTCCCTCAGTGCGAGAAAATTTCCATTGACTTTGCTGTAATGGAGCCTGCAAGTGCAGACAATCTGGTTTATACCCATCCCGCAGATTTTGGCTGGAGTGACCTTGGTAACTGGGCATCGCTGCATGATAAGTTGCAGAAAGATGATAAGAACAATGGTACAGTGGGAAATGTCATGTTGTATGAATGTACCAACTGCGTTGTTCATGCAGAAGATGCAAAGAAGGTTGTCCTTCAAGGCTTAGATGGTTATATTTTTAGTGAGAAGAATGGTCAAATACTTCTGTGCAAGCGAAGCGAAGAACAGCGCATAAGAGAATTTTCAGCAGAATAAAAAGAGAAAATATATGAAAGGAATAGTACTCGCTGGTGGTTCCGGCACTAGGCTTTACCCTATCACAAAAGGTGTCAGCAAACAGTTGCTGCCTATTTATGACAAACCAATGGTTTACTATCCAATCAGTGCGCTGATGCTGGCAGGGATAAGGGATATTCTCATTATCAGTACCCCTTACGATTTGCCTGGATTCAAACGCCTATTGGGTGATGGTTCAGATTATGGTGTACACTTTGAGTACGCAGAACAACCCTCACCCGATGGTTTGGCGCAAGCCTTCATTATAGGTGAAAAATTCATTGGTAATGACTCCGCTTGCTTAGTTCTTGGTGATAATATTTTCTATGGCGCTGGCTTCACTAAGTTATTGCGTAACGCTGTGAACGATGCAGACCAGAACGGGAAAGCTACAGTTTTTGGCTATTGGGTATCAGATCCCGAGCGTTATGGTGTTGCAGAATTCGACCGTGAAGGAAATTGCCTAAGCATAGAAGAGAAACCGAAAGAACCCAAGAGCAACTATGCTGTGGTAGGACTCTATTTTTATCCAAATAAAATTGTTGATGTAGCTAAACATATCAAACCAAGCGCAAGAGGAGAACTGGAGATAACCTCCGTCAATCAGGAGTTCTTGAAAGACGGTGAGCTGAAAGTACAGGTCTTTGGTCGTGGATTTGCATGGCTTGATACTGGCACACATGATTCTCTTTCTGAGGCTAGCACATTCGTGGAGGTCATCGAGAAGCGTCAGGGGTTAAAGGTAGCTTGTTTGGAAGGTATTGCCTATCGCAATGGCTGGATTTCAGAGGAACGTATACGAGAGATTGCACAACCTATGCTGAAAAACCAGTATGGTCAATACCTTCTGAAGGTTATTGACGAAATGAAAGAAGAGATTAATTCAAATACATTTAGCCACCCAGAAATGAGAGGTGGTAATTTGAAATAAGAAAATAATGAGATGAAAAAATTAGCAATTATTGGCGCAAGTTATTTGCAGCAGCCACTTGTAGAGAAATGCAAAGAGTTGGGAGTTTACTCCATCTGCTTTGCATGGGAAGAAGGGGCTGTGTGCAAGGACTTGTGCGATAAGTTCTATCCTATATCAACTGTTGATAAGGATGCAATATTAAAGGCTTGTCAGGAAGAAAAGATTGATGGTATTACTACCATTGCATCTGATGTGGCAACGTTGACAGTCAATTATGTGGCAGAGAAGATGGGATTGATCGGTAACCCAGACAAGTATTCGCAGACTGCTACAAATAAGTATCTGATGCGCCAGTGCTTTATGGAGCATAATGTGCCATCTCCAAAGTTCGCTTTAGTAGATGATGATGACCATTATCAAATCACAGGTTTTAAGTTTCCCTTGATAGTAAAGCCTACAGATCGTTCGGGAAGCCGTGGGGTAGAAAAAGTACTTGAACCTGTACAATTGGAAGAGGCTATAAACCGCGCAAGAAAAGAGTCTTTTGAACATAAAGCCGTTATTGAGGAATTTGTGACGGGGCGTGAAATCAGTGTGGAATCTATTTCATATCAAGGTAAACATCATATCCTTCAGATAACAGACAAGGTGACAACTGGTTCGCCATTCTTTGTAGAACTGGAACATCACCAGCCATCATCACTTCCAGAAAACGTTAAACAACGTGTTCGTGAGATTGTTCTCAGTGCACTTGATGCGTTGCATATTAAGTATGGAGCTTCTCATGCAGAACTGAAGATTACAGAGGATGGAGATATTCGTGTGATTGAAATAGGTGCACGTATGGGAGGTGATTTCATAGGTTCAGACTTGGTAAAGCTATCAACAGGTTACGATTTTCTTAAAGGGGTGATTGATGTCGCTTTTGGTGAATTTGAAGAACCAAAATTGACTCAGAAAAATAACTCTGGTGTTTATTTCTTGTGCAAAGAGACGGAATCTATACTACCGATTATACAGAATTCTGAAAAGTATCCCGAGATTGTACGGGCTGAAATTACAGACCCTGTTCTGAGAAAAATAGAGCAAAGTGCCGATAGAAGTGGTTATTTTATTTATCAATCTGATAAAAAGTTCGTGTTAAATAAATAACATAAGAGAGATGAATCAGCATAAATTGTTGATAGTAGGTGCAAGTATAGGACAGGTCCCATTGCTGCTAAAAGCAAAAGAAAGGGGCATTCATGTGACGGTAGTTTCGATACCAGGTGATTATGTATGTTTTGGTCTGGCTGATGACATCATTTATGCAGATGTATTTGACAGGGCCCTTGTGGTAGAGGAGGCTAAGAAACGAGGAATCACAGCAGTTATCTCTGACCAGAATGACTTGATGGTTCCTACGGTTGCTTATGTGGCTGAAAAACTTGGACTACCAGGAAACCGTTTTGAAACAGTAATGACTTACTGCAACAAAAATCACTTCCGTGATGCCTGTGATAAGGCCGGTGTCCCTTGCCCTAAACACATAGCTGTGAGCTCTCTGAATGATGATCTGTCTGTATTTGATGGTGAATATCCTTTAATGGTAAAACCTGCTGATTCACAGTCAAGCATTGGCGTAAAGAAGGTGAATAACCATGAAGAACTGCAGATTGCGCTACAGTTTGCCTTGGAAAAATCACCAATACATAGTGCTATCGTTGAGGAGTTTTTTGAGGGCAGAGAGGTTGTATGCGAGGGTTTTGTTGATAACGGTAAGTATTACCCATTACAATTTGCTGATAGACGCTACTTTGACTTGAAGGGTGTTCTAATCCCAAGTCAGACCATATTCCCTTCTAATCTCGATAAAGAAATACAAAGAAAAATTGTTGATTATGAGGAGACTCTATCAAATTCTACAAAACCAGCTTTCGCAATCACCCATTCAGAATATCTTGTTAATGAAGCAACTGGAGAGGTTCGTATTGTAGAAAGTGCATTGCGAGGTGGTGGAGTTTATATCTCATCTGATTTGATTCCTATGGCAACGGGGATTGATATCAATGATGTTTTGCTTGACAAAGCATTAGGTGTTGAAGTTGATGTTGATTCCGTTTTTGCTAAAAGAAACGATAAAGCCGCAGCTTACGTTTGTTTCTATCTCCCTGAAGGTACTATTCAATCTATAGAAGGAATTGATGAACTAAAGGTACTGCCGTTTGTAAGAAAGACATATATTGATGATTTGGCAGTTGGACAGCAAACAATGCCACCCAATTACAAGGGTGCACGAAAAGGCCCTATTTTGGTGCAAGGCGAAAATAGAGATAATTTAGAAAAGAATATAATAGAAGTACAAAACACTTTGAAATCAATCGTTAAAACAGCTAATGATGATTTGAGAAGTATTTGTTGGGCATAAGCTACAAGCCATATCTCAATATAGGGAATGGTAGAATTCGGGTTCAATGAGTTAAAAGTAATACAAAATAAATAATAATTAATATGATTCCATTTAACAAACCCTTCCTTACAGGTAAGGAAGCTCATTACATGTATCAGGCAGTTTATTCCATGAAATTGTCTGGAAATGGTATGTTTACAAAAAAATGCCAACAGTTCTTTGAGGAGAAGTACGGATTCAAGAAAGCAATTTGTACAACCTCTGGAACTGATGCTTTGGAGATGGCTGCCATCCTCTGTGATGTAAAGCCAGGTGATGAGGTGATAGTTCCTTCATATACTTTCGTTTCTTCAGCTTTGGCTTTTGTGCGCCAAGGCGCAAGAATAATCTTTGCTGACAGCTGTGAAAATAATCCTAATATTGATGCAGACAAGATAGAGTCATTGATTACAGACAAGACAAAGGTGATAGTTCCGGTTCATTATGCCGGTGTGGCATGCGATATGGATAAGATTATGGACATTGCCAACCGTCATAACTTGTTTGTTGTAGAGGATGCAGCTCAGGCGATTGACTCATATTATAAAGGAAAACCAGTTGGCGGTATTGGTCATTTTGGTTGTTTCTCTTTCCATGAGACCAAGAATGTAACCGCTGGTGGCGAAGGCGGTCTGCTCGTTGTTAATGATGAGCGTTTCATTCGCCGTGCTGAGATTATTTGGGAGAAGGGAACCAATCGTGCAGAGTTCTTCCGTGGTATGGTAAACAAATATGGTTGGGTAGATACAGGTTCAAGTTTCTTGCCTTCTGAGATTAACACAGCCTTCCTTTGGGCTCAGCTGGAAAGCCTGGATACAATACAGGCTCGTCGTAAAGCCATTTGGAACCTTTATCATGCAGGATTGAAGGACTTGGTAGAAAATGGTTACTTCACCATGCCAGACATCCCTGAATATGCAACCAACAATGGTCATATGTTCTACATGGTATGTCGCAGTTTAGATGAGCGTACAAAATTGATTGCCTATCTGAAGGATAAGGGAGTGGGAGCTGTGTTCCATTATTTGAGCCTGCATTTGAGCGATTATTATCGTGAGAATCATGTGGGTGAGATACCTAACTTGCCCAATTGCGACAGATTTGCTGATTGCTTAGTGCGTCTGCCTATGTATTTTGAATTGACAGACGAGGAAGTGAAACATGTTATTGATTCCATCCACGAATTCATAAAATAATGGCTATTGATTCTAAGCGCATAGCTAAGAATACAGTTTTTCTTTATGCCAGATTATTATTAATCTATGGCATATCCCTCTATAGTTCCCGTGTTATCTTGGATAAGCTCGGTGTGACGGACTATGGATTGCAAGGAGTTGTGTATAGTGTTATTGGAATGTTATCATTTCTTAACGCGACATTAAGTTCCGGAACTTCTCGCTTTATCACATTCGATCTTGGGAAGGGAGATAAGGACATCTTAAAAAAGACTTTCAGTACTGCCCTTTTTACACACATATTGTTAGCGGGTATTATTCTAATTATAGGAGAGACTGTTGGACTATGGTATGTTCATCATGTGCTTGTCTGCCCTCCTGAAAGATTTTCTGCGGTACTGGTTATCTATCAGATATCTATCGTTCAGACCATGGTGGGTATTATACAGGTACCTTTTACAGCAGAGGTTATGGCGCATGAGCGAATGGATATTTACGCTTATATAGGTATTTACGAGGCATTGTTCAGATTGTTATTGATTTATGTCTTAATTATTACTCCATTTGACCGACTTATTACAATTAGTGTGTTAGTATTTATACTAATGGTGACGGTGTTTTTGTACTATGTTCTGTTTACGAAGAAAAGATTCGAAGAGGTTAATTTTAGCAGACATTTTGACAAATCGAAATTTAAGTCCATACTAACTTTCTCTGGCTGGAATATTGTTGCCAACATGAGTAACACACTTATGAAGCAGGGGGTAATCATGCTGTTCAATCTTTTTTTCGCTCCTGTAGTCGTAGCGGCCCAGAATATTTCCAACCAGATTTCACAGGCTATGATGCAATTTGTAAATGGTGTCAGACAGGCAATTAATCCCCAAGTTATTAAATCCTATGCTGATGGCCGCTATGAAGATTCCAAACGATTAACGCTTGAGTCTGCAGAATATGTTTTTGACTTGTTGCTTTTGATGGGTTTACCGATGATTTTTGCGATGCCCAAATTTATGTCGATATGGTTGGTGGAGGTACCGGAATATGCTGTAGTATTTACGCAGCTAATTGTCATTCAGGATATATTAGGCAATTTCAGTGCGGCTTTCTATACACCGATGGTCGCTGCCAATAAGATTCAAAAAAACACATACGCATCAGTTATATTGTGTGTTTGTCAGTTTGGATTGATGTATCTTCTTTTCAAAATTGGATGTGGACCGGTATGGGCGCGTTGGTTGGGCATATTTTTCGTCATGATATGGAGCTTTGTTGTCAAGCCATATATTTTGTGGAAGGAGATTGATTATAAGTGGGGCGAAATGTATTTATGTATTGTTCGTTGTCTCTGTACATTCGCTATTACAGGAGGATTGTGCTATGCAATCAGTCTGTTGATACCTCAAGATACAATAATGCAGATGATTCTTTTGGCAGTTGGTTGTGCTGTAATCGTTGCATTTATATCACTTTTGTTCATGAAGAAAACTTCGCGTAAAAAATTGTTAGATTATTTTTTGCTAAAAATACGTGTAAGGCATTGATGAAGACATATATTATATTTACCCCGGAGATAACCAATATGGGAGGGGCTCAGATGTATACTGCAAATAAGGTGCAATTCTTGAAGAAGAAGGGTTGGAACGTTCAAGTTTTTTTCCCTAAGCGGAAGGGTGATGTCTTAATCCCTGAGTTGAAAGAATTTGAAAATAATCTAATTCTTGAATTAGGGATTGAGTTGAGGTTTATGACCCGATCAATGAAAAAGAGTGCGTTTCAACGAATTGAATGTTTTTGCAAAGACTCTGATGAGATTGTGGTTGAATCACAAATCATAAATCATAGCTTTCTAGTGGAAGAAATTGCCGCTTATCTTGGTGCAAGGCACATTATTAATACACTTGATGAGCGTATCCCCATATGTTTTAAAAAGCAGAATGTTTTTTTTGAATACAAGTTGCGTAGGTGGGAATTTCAGAATGCGGGCGAGAGGCGGTTGAAGCAAGTCTTTGGGAATGACTATAAGCAAGAATTCCTTGCTTTTAAGAATAATATGGTATATAATTGCTCCAATGTCGTTTCAGAGGACAGCCAGGAATTGACTTTTTCGGATTCTGACTCTACTATTTTAAGCATAGGTCGTTTGGACAAGCCGTATATCATACCAATGACGGAAGAGATAAAACTGTTTGCTACAAAGCATGCTGACAAGAGCATGAATGTCATTTATGTGGGTGGGTCTTTTACTGGAGAAGAAGAAGGGAAGATTAAGTCCATTTTAGAGTCTGTGAATAATGTCAATCTTTATATGTTGGGTTACACCTTTCCGGTCCCATTTAATGTAATTAGTATAGCCGATGTCGCGATTGCATGTGCAAATTCTGTTAACGTTACTGCTGATAAGGACGTGCCTACAATTGTGGCTGACATAAATGATTCAATGGCAATAGGTGTATACGGTTATGACACAGAGAACAAGTTCGCTCGTGTTTTAGAACCAAAAATTGCTATTAGCAAATTATTAGAGGCTGTACTGATAGGAAAACATTATCCGCGGAAGGGCATCCTGACAGATTCTATGAGTGATGAAAACGAAGCATTTGAACGTGAACTTGCATTTATTGAAAGATCCAAAAATAATACAGGATATTACGATGTTAAGTCGCTCATGTCGCTGAAGACTCGAATCATTAGTCGCCTGGTATGGTGGAAATATAAAATTTTGGATCCCAAAAGGTTAGATCCAAGAAGACAGGTTATTTAATAATTGAGCAGATGTATACAAATACTAATAGGAATCTGAGTTCTTATAGGATATCAAAACTCAGCATAGTCGTCATTTTTATATTCTTACTGGCGACCATGAGATGCTGGATTGGATTTGAAGGAAGACTTCTTCTCATGCAGTTGGCATTCCCGGTAATAATGTTTATCTTTTATCTGGAATCTCCCCGAAGTTTCACATTTAAGTCTCGATATGTAGGGTTCTCGGTACTTGTAGCACTTTCCTTGCTGCTTCTGATAAGGAGTAGCCTAAACTTAGTTGGCTATATCAATCAAATATTACCTGCAGTCGGTATATTGCTGGTTGTAAGTATCAATGATGAATATAAAGAATATGTGTTTTCAAAGATTATAGAATGGTTCGGAGTATTGATGGTATTAAGTATTCCTATTTATTTATTCACATTATTTGTCCAATTACCAAGTTTTGGCACTATTATGGCGGATTATGGAGGTAGCATCATTGCGGGAAAATATGCAAACTATTTGTTTTATATTTGTCCCCAGCAAATTGTAGGCGATGTAACCTTTCGGCGATTTAATGGTCCGTTTATTGAATCTGGGGACGTTGGCTGTGTGGCGGCATTTATGCTGATGGCAGCACGGTTCGATTTCAAAAGGTATAAGTATTTATGGGCAGTTCTTGCTGGACTTATTTTGTCTTTTTCTCTTGCCGGATATATGCTCGTGTTTTTTGCATATTACACTACGTATATAAATGGAAGAAAAGGGAAAAAGTATTCTTTTACCTTAGCAATAATAATAACTCTTGGCTTTTACATGTTTGGTACATTCTATAATGGAGGTGATAATCTTATAAATGAGCAGATATTGTCCCGACTTCAATCAGATGAGGAAAGGGGTTTTGTTGGCAATAACCGTACGTCGCTATTGAAACTGGATTATTTTTATGCCATGTTTAATGACCCTCAAACAATATGGTTTGGATATGACAAAATTACCATTGACCGTCTTATGGAAACTGGATTGGGAGATGGCTTTGTCAATCAAACCCTTTCTGTTGGTTTGATGGGTGTTCTTGGACTTGTTTTACCTTTCTTGTATTTTACAATTTCATCATCTTCACGAAAATATGCCTGGCTCTTTTTTATTTTCTTCTTGATGTATTTTTTTCAAAGGACAGAAACTACGTGGATGTCCATCGTGATATGTTATGTTTATGGTATAATATTCTCAGAAATAGATAAAATAAACAAAAATAGGTCTCTACAGAATGAGAGATGATTTAAATTTACGTATGAAAAAAATAGCAATTCTTTCGTTTCATTTTGAAGAGAGTACTCTTTGCTTGGCAAAACATATCGCCAAACAAGGAGTTTTAGTTGATTTCTATTCTATAAACAACCCTGCAAGTCATGGACATAAAGCTGGTTTTGAATTTTGGAGAGCCAAGATTCATTGGGGAGTTCAGTTGTTGAATCGAGAAGAAATACCTGAGATTTCTTATTATATGGATAACTTGCCTGTACGTCTTTATTTAGTAACATATAGCTCAAGTCGTCGCTATTCATATTTGGGTTTAGATAAATTGACGCTTTGGCGTGCTTGTAAAATGATTTGCCATAATCATTATGATGCCATTAATATTGTAGGACAGGCAGATCTCGTAAAAAACTGTCATAGATACTTGAAGGGAGAGAATATTACTCACACATATCATGAAATCGGTTCTCACCAAGACGGTATTTCTGCAACACCATCAGTGACTATTTCAATAAAGGATAAAACTAAAGTAATAATACATTCTCAACATACTTGCGAACGTTATCTTTATCTTCCAGACGTAGATAAGAATCGAGTCAAAGTAATTCCTTTTGGACGATTTGAAACTTTAAAACTTTATGTAAAGGATGTCAAGATGGACGTTCCTTTAGATTTACAGAAACCCACTTTCTTGTTCTATGGAATGATAAGGCCTTACAAAGGGTTGGATGTTTTAGCAGATGCTGTCAAAATTTTGAAACCTTATCATTATCGTTTCAATTTGATTATTGCAGGTGGAGGAAAAGATGATTCTTTGTGTTATTTCCAATCTTTAAATAATTGTTATATTTATAACAAATATTTAAGGAATGATGAGATGATGCATCTAATTCAAATGAGTTCCGTTGTGGTTCTTCCTTATCATTCTGCCTCTCAGACTGGAATTATACCAACTGTTGCTCTTTATGGTAAACCTGTTATTGCATCAGCTGTGGGGGCATTGCCAGAAGTTGTTGAACATAACATAAATGGAATTCTCGTAGAAAAAGATAATCCTATAGCTTTTGCTGCCGCTATGAGAAGGTGTATCGAAGACAAAGATTATCTTACTTTATTATGTAAAGGTATGTGCCGTTTTGGTAATAGTGACAAATGGGATTGGGATAATATAGCAGCCCAAACACTATCGTTTATTTTGTCTTTGTGATAGTTTGAGGATAATAATTCAGTAGACAATGAAGAGATTATTGCACCCCCCTGGCAGAGCTAAGTTAGATTTCCTTCTCTTTGAAAATTACCATATAGCTCAGAATCATAAGATGGATGTGCTTATTATTGCAAAGATGTTGAAGAGTCAAGGGCTTGATGTTGCGATTTTTGATATTTATCATGAGGATAAAGAAGATATCATCGAAGGTATACCTGTGTTACATTGGGCTTCTAGAGCTCTGGTGCCTGATGATACATGGATGCTAAGAAAGCATACACTGTTAGAGACAATAATAAAGTCTATGAAATTCCAGTGGCAGCAGCATAGATATATGCAAGAAGTGAAAACCTTTATAATTGATAAAGCAGATAATTTCTATTGTGGTTCTTATCACAATGGTATGTCAACAGTTTTATTTAATATTCAAAAGCCATGTTATTGGTGGGGGTTGAGAAGTGAAAGGTTCAGATTTTCTCTTAGAAAGATGTTACCTTCACCCTTTTTTGGTTTACATATCCTTAAAGAACGATCTATGTTTCTTCGTAATTCGTTTCAGCGTTTGTTTGTAAGCAATAATATTATTCTCGAAGAACATGTTAAACTTGGCATACCTCGTGATCGAATGTTGATAAGGGAAGAGCGTTGTATAGAATCTAAGGGAAGTCCCCAATATGATAATTTATCCCAAAGTTTCTCATTGCTAACAATAGGTCAACTTCGTCCTGACAAACGCGTTGAATATACTATTAGGGAGTTTTCACAATGTAATAATGAATATAAATATGTACTTGCGGGAACATCTCTAGGATCTTACGAGACAGAAATATCTACTGCTATTGATGGTCATGATAACATCATAAGGATAAACAAGTATTTGGAGTATTCGGATTTCAATAGATTAATATCAGAGTCTCATTTCGTGCTTCTCGCTGACAAGCGACAGAGAGGCTCTGTTACAAACGGGACCATGATGGAGGCTTTCATTAATCATCGTCCCATTATAGCTCCTAATTATGATCCATATAAATATTATGTTGAGAAATATGATGTTGGCATACTTTATAATCCATCTATGAATGGAGATCTTGCAAAAGCAATTAATAAAGCTAATCAATTAGGATGCAGGCATTTTGAAAAACAAATAGATATGTTCTTAGATACTTTATTATTTGATAAGCTCTCTCAATTGTTAGTCCTTGATTTAAATCGAAAACAAGGTGGAGAATGTCCGATAGTTGCCAAATAATAATATTGTATTTTTAATGAATAATATAGTGAACGTAGTATATATCGGTCCCCAGAGTTTTCCTCTTGGGACTGCAACAACGAAGCGCAGGCGCTATATGGTGGACTATATGAATGCGCATGACATCCAGTCCCACTATCTTGTTACCGCCTTAAGTCGAGATAAAAACAGAAATGCAGTAGAGGGTCAGTATGGGAAATGCACCTATTGTGACCTCTCGATTTTTGCATCTAAAAGGGACATATATGGCTATATCCGTCAAGGCAAGAAGAAGTTGAGGGAATGGTATGTCGAGGGGAAGAAAAACGTGTTGGTTTTCCATACACTTGTTGCCTGGAACGAATGGCCGTTCTATAAGTATGCAAAGAGACTGGGCTATAAGATAGTATTCGATCAAGTGGAGACAAGCTATCTTCAGAATAAGACTGGGTCTTTTTGGTTTCGCACCCAAGTCCGTTTTTCAGAGTATCTTTCCAACTGGGCTTATAAGGAGTGCGCTGCCTTTGTGATTTCAACAGCACTAATGCAGGAAAATAAGAAAAAATATCCCGGCCGTAAACTATGTTTGTTGCCAAATTCTACGCCTGTTATAAAAGCGGAATCTAAAACATGTTTTAATGATCCTTTGCTTCTTCTCTACTCTGGAACCTACACTCCTAAGGATGGTGTGTCTGATCTGATAGATGGAGTGATTGCTGCCCATGATGGTGGTGTTAAATGTAAGTTAATACTTCTTGGTAAGGGTACTACTCAGGACATGAAGGTGTTAGACAAGACTCAAAACAAGGATTATATTGAGTATCGAGGATTCGTAAGTGACGAAGAGTTAGATAACACAATGAAGGAATGCGATATTCTGTGTATGACACGTACCAACAGCCGTTTTGCTAATTTTGGTTTCCCGTTTAAGCTTTCTGAGTACCTTTCAACTGGAAACATCCTTCTTGCAACCAATGTGGGTGATGTTAGCCTATATGTACAGGATAAGGTTAGTGCACTCGTTGTTGAACCAGAAAACCCATCAGAAATTGCCGAGGCCATAAAGTACGTAGATACCCATCACGAAAAATCACTCCAAATTGCTCATACTGGACACGAGGTAATGAAGGAGAGGTTTAGTGTAGAAAACACAGGTATGATATTCATAAATTTCATTGAATCAATATAAATAGATTTATAAATTCCCGTTTTTTACTCCTTGCCATAATGGAAACAATGACGAGAAAGAGTATGTAGTTGAAGACTCTTAGGGGAAAGAGGAATGATAAATGCAATAGATTAAAAAAGTGTTTACAGTTCTTTCAAAATATCTAAAAACAAGTTTTACAAAAATATTCAAAAAAATGCGAACAATAACAATTGTTTACGAACGCCATCATTATTTATATAGATGGTTGAAACCCATGCTGGCCGCACGCAAGGAATTTAAGCAGTTGGGTTACAAAATAGAATACCAGAGTTGGTTAGACTATATTCCAGTATTCCGTGGAACCTTTCAGAAAAAGTTAGAACATGCTTCAATCAAAGCAGCATGTAAAGGCAAGCATGATATTGTGATGATGGCGTTCCATCATTCTACTTCAGATTTTTGTATGAAATTATCTGCAGAGGAACGTGCAAATGTACTCAAGAAAATTAAAGCACATTGCAATATGCTTGTCTGGATGGATACCGCAGACAGCACTGGTACTTGCATGTTTGATGTGATGCCTTACGTTGATCTTTATTTTAAAAAGCAGTTGCTCAAGAATACAAAGGATTATTGTCGCGATGTATATGGTACACGCACGTTTTGTGAGTACTATCATAATATTCTGAAAGTAGAAGACGAAACAATCACTCAAAGATATTATCCTCATACTGAGGAGCAATATCTTCATAAACTCCGTGTGGCATGGAATGTGGGTATTGGTGACTTGTATGCAGTAAAGCCAATTCAGTTAATTCTGCATCCTCATAGCGTGACAAAGCCAGAATTCCTCAGTCCTGACTCAGAGCGGATTTTTGATGTTCAGTACCGTGGGAGCGGTTATTCTCCATTGGCCGGTTATCCTAGATCGAGAAGCAAAGAACTGATAATGGAAATGATGAACGAGTCAAATATAAAGTTTTCTGATATAACCAAGCGTATTCATAAGGAAGAATTCATCAAAGAGGGTCAGAATTCGAAATGTATCCTTTCGCCTTTCGGATGGGGGGAGATTTGCGGACGAGATTTTGAGGCATTTGTATATGGAGGTTGCATGATAAAACAGGATATGAGCCATTGCACGACATATCCTGACGCTTACCAAGCAGGAGTAACATACGTTCCTCTTAAATGGGACTTTTCTGATTTTAAGAAGGTTATAATAAAATCGAATTCCCAAGAATACAAAGATATTGCTAAACGAGCCCAAGAGTATTACAAGCATATCTTTACTCCTGAAGGGCGAATGGATTTTGCTAAACATATAGTAAGTGAATTAGAAAAAAAGTAATATGGATAAGTATGACTATTTAGTTGTTGGCTCTGGTTTATATGGTGCAACTTTTGCCTATCTTGCAAATAAAGCCGGCAATAAGATGCTGGTGATAGATAAGCGTCCGTATTTAGGTGGCAATGTTTATTGCGAAAAAATAGAGGGTATAAATGTCCATAAGTATGGAGCACATATCTTCCATACGAATAACAAAGAAGTCTGGGCTTTTGTGAATTCTATTGTTGAGTTTAACCGCTATACAAATAGCCCTGTAGCAAATTATAAAGGGGAACTTTACAATTTGCCTTTCAATATGAATACCTTCAACAGGATGTGGCCTGAAGTACATACCCCTGTACAAGCTCAAGCTAAAATTGATGAACAAAAGTCAGAGGCGGTAGCAATGCTTGGTGGGCGTGCACCTCAGAACCTTGAAGAGCAAGCACTTTGCTTAGTTGGAAAGGATATTTTCTATAAGCTTATCAAGGAATATACAGAAAAGCAGTGGGGACGTAAGTGCAGCGAATTGCCAGCATTTATCATCAAACGTCTTCCAGTTCGCCTCGTGTATGACAACAACTACTTCAATGATGCATATCAGGGTATTCCCATTGGTGGCTATAACAAACTTATTGACGGCTTGTTAGAAGGTATAGAATGTAAAACCGATACGGATTTTTTCAAAAGTGAATATCGCGATTGGCGCAAATATGCCAAACAGTTGGTCTATACCGGTCCTATTGATGAGTATTTCGACTTCTGTTATGGTAAGCTAGACTGGCGTACGGTCAGTTTCAAAACACGTATTGTGGACACTCCGAATTACCAAGGTAACGCGGTTGTGAACTATACTTCATATGAACAGCCTTATACTCGAGTTATTGAGCACAAACACTTTGAAATGTTCGGTCAAGAGGTTTATGATTGTCAGAAGACTGTTGTTTCGGAAGAATATTCAACCGAATACGAGGAGGGTATGGAACCTTACTATCCCGTGAATGATGACCGCAATAATGCTCTTGCAGAGGAATATCGCAAGTTGGCAGAAAAGGAAGAAGGGGTCATTTTTGGAGGGCGTCTTGGACAATACAAATACTATGATATGGCTCCAGTAATAGAGCAAGTATTCAAAATGTTTGGTAAAATGTAATCGATTAAATTTCTATTCAGAGTATAAACACTATCAATGAAGCATTTTAAGGTATCTAAAATAAGCAAATACAGATCAGAGCTAATGGGGGTTGCCACAATATTGATTTTTGTAGTGCACTCTAACGATAGAGGTGTTGTCATGCCCGCGTCTATTAAAACCATTTGTGCTTTAGGCTCATTGGGGGTAGATATATTCCTATTAGTGTCGGGATTAGGATTATGGTATTCACTGAGTAAAACTGGGGGAGGGATAAATTGGTATTATAGAAGATACATTCGTATATTAGTTCCATACCTGTTGATTGTTTGCCCAATAACATTACTATCTCTCGTGGAAGGTAAGGATTGGCAATCTGCACTTTTGGATCTGTCGACTATCAATTTTTGGGTTGCTCATAGGGGAGCATGGTACATTGCAATGCTGATACCGCTTTATGCTATTACACCATTACATTACAAAATATGTCAAAGGGTTAAGAACCCAATAATTCTTAATTTGGTGATTATCGCTATCGTCACATTTCTTGTGTCAATACCCCTTCCTGAAGCTTATGATACGAACGATTGTGTGTTACATAATGTTCGTCATGTGCTATATAGGTTACCTGCATTCTTTATTGGATTTATGCTTGCTCCGCTATCTAAAGAAGGGAAAAACGTTTCTCTCTTGTTGGTGGTTGTTTTTCCCCTTATTGTAGTAGTTATTGAACGGTTACTTAATTTTGGATATTGGCCAGGTATGTTAGTGCTTCCATTGGTATATGTCCTATGTGTATTTTTAACTGCGGCCGGAACTAAGATAAAAAAAACGTTAGAGTTCTTTGGTAAGATCTCTTTAGAATCGTACTTGTTCAATGTTTCTTTGCCTTCACTAATCATTCTTAGTTTACCCTCTCTTTACAATTCTCCATGGAACAAGGGAGGCTTCCTCTATTATTTTATGGTCGTTGTTGTCGGCACACTGCTGTCATATATTGTCAATAAGTTAAGTACAAGAATAATTAATCTATCAAGAAAAAAGGAAGTGTGTTAAAAAGCTCCATTGAAACTTCTAATTATCATAGTATTTCTAAATTTATACAAATGACTTTAAAAGATTTTTATCGCATTTATCCACCTAAGCGTATAATTCGCAAGTTTTTCTTAGGTTTAGCCAGCCTTCCAATGTTACCTCAGACAAGAGCAAAATTTTTAAAATTTGGGGGGGTAAATATTAATGGAAGGGTTTTAATATATGGAGGAATAGGTATTGATACAGTTGCACCTGAAAGAATACATATTGGAAATAATACAACAATAACTGCTGGCGTAAAAATATTAACGCATTATCTTGATCCGACACTAGCAGGTCGCCATTTCAGATTAGGTGATGTTCATATCGGAGAAAATGTGTTTATAGGAGTAAATAGCATAATATGTAATTCGGTATCAATCGGAGATGGTGCAATTATTGGTGCTGGCTCTATTGTTACTAAGGACATTCCTCCATATCAGGTGTGGGCTGGAAATCCAGCTAAATATATTAAAGACAGGACACATTAAGAATGAAAAGAATAGTTATTTTAATTCCAACGATTAAGGCTGGTGGGGCTGAAAGACAAGCTGCTTTATTAGCGGTTGAACTCGCTAAAAATCATCATACGTATTTTGTTTCTTTTTACGGGCATGTCCAAGAATCTATGTCTGTGCGTAAAATTTTAGAACAGGCAAATGTGAAGATAATCTTTTTGGAAGGTAATTTATTCTCTAAAATTGCAGCGCTCTATAGATTATTAAAAAAAAATAAAATAGAGATTTGTTTTAATTATATAACATTATGCGATGTGTTGGGTTGCTTTGTAGAACGTTTTGCTGGAGTAAAATATATCTATAATGGAATTCGCAATAGTCGGCTGGCACCTATTAAATTAATATCAGAATGGCTTGCACATAACTTTGTTGCAGACTATACAATATATAATAGCTATTCTGGTGCTCGTAATTTTGAGAAAAAAGGATTTAAAAGAAATAAAACTATTGTAATACCCAATTGTTTCCCAAACATTAGTAATCCCATTTTTCGTGATAAAGTTGAAAAGAAAGTAATAATCACCATTGCTCGTTTTCAGCCACAAAAGGATTATGAAACAGCTATACGTGCTATCGCTGAGGTTAAAAAGAGTCATGATAACTTCGAATATATTATAATTGGACATGGTTATTATGAATCAAAAATTCGTCGTTGGCTAAAGGAATATATGATAGATGATTGTTCAAAACTCTTTATAGCTCCACCCAATGTACAGGAAATATTAAAATCTGCTGATATTTATTTGAGCACAAGCCTGTTTGAGGGTACTAGTAATAGCATTATGGAGGCTATGAATTGGAGTATACCAGTTGTAGCAACTAATGTTGGTGATAATAACCAACTTATCAGGAATGATTGGAATGGTTTCCTTACAGATGTTGGTGATTACAAGACAATGGCGAAGTATATTGTTAAACTTTTAGATAATAATCAATGTAGCATTGAGATGGGGTTGCACGGTAATGAGCTCCTTCATCAATATTCTACAGACATTTTTGTTAAGAACTACTCTAACCTTTTAAAATAATGAAGATTGCATTTATAGGAGGACGTACCTTCCATCATCCTGATGGAATAGCTACGTTTATGTATAATCTAGCTACAGAATTAGTTAAGAAAGGACATGAATGTATCGTTTATCAGGAAAGCAACCACAATGGTGTTGAAATTGTGAATGGTTTTAAAGTTGTACACCAGAAATCATATAGGAGTGCTGCAATGACAAAGATCGTTCTGGGTTTTAAAGCAACAATGAAAGCACTTTTTTCAGAAAAAGATGTTATGGTGTTTCATTATAACTGCGGGGGGCCTGCTATGATTGCCTCTGTTTGGCCGAGACTATTCAGAAGGATATCTATATTACAACTTCACGGATTAGAGTTTAATAGAACAAAGTATTCTCCTTTCAAACGAAAATTACTTCAATTGTTATTTGAATTTGATTGTAGATGGAATAAATATCTTACAGCAGTTTCGGAAGAACAGACTGAATACGTTCATTATCATTTCAAAAAGAATTGTAGAACTATCAAGTGTGCTGTAAATTTACCATTAATTACAGAAAAAACTGATGTTTTGGAACGTTTCGGAATAATCCCTAATAATTACATAGTTTTTATGGGACGTTTGGTGCAGGATAAGAATGTAGATTATCTGATACGTGGCTTTATAGCTAGTAGGCATGGAGAAAAACAACTCGTTATTTGTGGCTGTGCAGCACCAGGCTCTTCTTATGAAAACAAATTACATGAACTTGCAAGTAATGACCCAAATGTTATTTTTACTGGAGCAATTTTTGACGCTGATAAAGATACTGTATTCCGAAATGCTTGGATATATTGTTTACCTTCCTCTATGGAAGGACTACCAATTTCACTATTAGAGGGTATGAGTTATGGGAAAGTATGCATTGCCTCTGATATTCCGGCTAATCGCGAAGCATTGGGGGGAAGTGGCGTATGGGTGGAAAAGGAAAGTGATCAGGCCATTACTGATGCATTAAATGAATTGTACGATAATTATGAGCATTTTAAGTGGCAAGAAAATGCAAACCTTGATCGTTGTAAAACCGAATTTTCATGGGAAAAAACAGCTGTGGAATATGAAAAATATATTATGGAACTCATAAAAAACAAGTAAATTATGCGCTTTGTTTGGTTGTTCGCTAAATTGAGTAATTGAGGTTTATGGATAGAGTTTTGAGACTTAAATTAAAGAAAGCATATAATTATATGATTCAATTAAATTTTATATAAAAATATGAATATGGAAATTCAAGAGTTTATCAATCATTTTGAAGATGTGTTTGAAGATACAGATATCAGCACATTGACACCAGAGACAAATTTTCGTGAGTTGGAAGAATGGTCTTCACTGTGTGCCCTTTCAACAATGGCGATGGTTAGTGATGAATATGATGTGGAATTGACCGCAGACGAAATGCGCAATAACAGCACATTCATTGACTTGTTTAACGTGGTTAAATCGCATTTAGCATGAGTAACTATAATCCCTATTCGCTTGAAGGCAAGACCATCCTGATTACAGGTGCGGCTTCCGGCATAGGTAAGGCTACAACTATTGAGAGCTCCAAATTAGGAGCAAAGATAGTTTTGGTTGACTTGAATACAGAAGGTCTTGATGCTGTAATGCCTCAATTGGAAGGCGAAGGCCATGTTTCGTTTGCCGGGAATCTCTGCAATGAAGAATTCCTGAAGTCGTTGGCTGAGCAGGTCCCTGCATTAGATGGTGTGTTCATCTGTGCGGGTGTGTCAGACACCACTCCTGTCAAGTTTATCACACAGGACAAGATTGACCGTGTATTTGCTGTCAACGTGGATGCTCCCATCATGATGTTGAAGTATCTGCTTGGTAAGAAGAAAATCAATAAGGGAGGTTCTTTGGTATG
>Ga0256405_10004430_pt1 | contig 26262 bp, 23 predicted proteins | sample RumenRJG_02DNA_FD_189096 | JGI IMG/M metagenome (GOLD analysis project Ga0256405, IMG submission 189096) | Bovine rumen microbial communities from Lethbridge, Alberta, Canada - RJG_02 | ecosystem: Host-associated > Mammals > Digestive system > Stomach > Rumen | place: Canada: Alberta... | reverse complement strand
AACCTACTGGGTTTTGCAATTAGCTAAGAAATATTGAATATTTTTTATGGAAATAATATAGATTTCCTTATTTATATTAAGGATTTTTATTTAAAATTATTGCCTATTTAGTAGTTGCAAGCGTTTTGAGTGAATTGATGTTCTATTCACCACTCACTATTCTAAATAGAAGATTTAATCACTTCTATTTCGTCAATAGATGCATAAACTGAACGACAACCGCAATCTACATATAGAATTTCACCTGTTGTTCCGCTTGATAGAGGTGAAGCTAAGTACATACCTGCTTTTCCCACATCTTCAAGAGAAGTATTACGTTTTAGAGGTGATTTTAATGCGGCAGCCTTTAACATGTGGTCAAATCCGGAAATTCCTCTTGCTGCAAGTGTTTTAATAGGGCCGGCAGATAAGCAGTTTACTCTTACACCATTTTTACCCATATCCATTGCGAGGTATCTCATGGATGCTTCTAATGCTGCTTTTGCAACACCCATTATGTTGTAATTTGCAACACAGAATTCTGAACCTAAATAAGTTAATGCAAGAATTGCTCCACCCTCATTCATTATTGGTCGAGCTTCTCTACATATTGAAATTAAAGAATATGAACTTACTCCTAATGCCAAGTCCCATCCTGCTTTAGAGGTATTTATAAATTCACCTTGTAAATCTTCTTTGTTTGCAAATGCTACTGCGTGAACTACAAAATCAAGTTTTCCGTATATTTTTTCACATTCTTCAAATACGTGTTTTACTTCATCTTCTTTAGTTACATCACAAGATATAATTAATTTAGAATTCATTTCTTCTGCAAGCGGTTTTACACGTTTTTCCATAACTTCACCTGCATAAGTGAATGCTATGTCAGCACCTTCATCAAATAATTGTTTTGCTATAGCGTAAGCTATACCATGGTTGTTTGATACTCCAAATATAACACCTTTTTTTCCTTGCATTATTCCCATAATTTTCTCCTTAAAAATTTTATGCTAATCTTTCACCTGTTATTTTGTCAAAATATAAAAAGTTATTTTCATCAAAACTTAATTCAATATAATCTTCTATAAGAAAATCTGTACTTACTCTTGCACAACATTTATTTTTACCTATACTAAAATAAATGATTTGTTCTGAGCCAAGTAATTCTGTCATTTCTGTTTTTACTTTTAATTTAATTTTACCTGTAGGATTTACCATAAATTCAGGTCTTATACCCACAGTAACTTCATTTTTTCCGGATAATTTATCTGCTGTTTGATGATTTAATTCAACTATAGGCTCTGTCATTATTAAAGTATCATTTACAATCTCACAATCAATGAAATTCATTTGAGGCGAACCTATAAATCCCGCTACAAATTTATTTTGAGGATTATTATAAATATTCAAAGGTGTATCAACCTGTTGAATTTTACCTTTGTCTAAAATTACAATTCTATCACCCATTGTTAATGCTTCTGTTTGGTCATGAGTTACATAGATAAAAGTTGTTTGTAATCTTTCATGTAATTTTTTGATTTCAGCTCTCATTTGAACTCTTAATTTAGCATCTAAATTTGATAAAGGTTCATCCATTAAAAATACTTGCGGATTTCTAACAATTGCACGACCTAAAGCCACACGCTGACGTTGACCGCCTGATAATTGTTTTGGTTTTCTATCTAAATATTCTGTTAAATTAAGTATTTCAGCTGCTTCTTTTACTTTTTGGTCAATAACATCTTTATCAACTTTGCGCATTTTCAAACCAAATGCAATGTTTTCATAAACAGTCATGTGAGGGTATAGTGCATAACTTTGAAATACAAAAGCTATATCTCTGTCTTTTGGATGTACATTGTTTACTTTTTTATCACCAATATAAATATTACCGCCGCTAATTTCTTCTAATCCGGCAATCATACGTAAAATAGTTGATTTACCACAGCCGGATGAGCCGACAAGAACAATAAATTCTTTATCTTTTATTGTCAAATCTATACCGTCAATTACACGTTTTTTATCATAAGCTTTTATGATATTCTCAAGTTTGACTTCACTCATTGCTTGTTTGCATCACCTTTTCTGTCGGAATAATTATATTATAGGTTGTTCCTTGCATAGCTTCCGTATCAACCCACATATTACCTTTTAACATTTTTATGACATTTTTTATTGTTGCAAATGATATTGAACGGATAACGTTTTTTCTGTTAGGGTTATCAAGCTGTGAATATGGTTCAAATAAATTGTCTAATTCTTCTTCGCTTATTCCCAGTCCCATATCTTTTACAGATATCATTAAGAATGATTTTTCACTTGCGTTTTCAAACGGTACAAGACCTTTATCATTTACAAGTTCTAATTCAGGATGTTTTATTGTAATTGAAATATCACCTACATCTGTTGATTTTACTGCAATTTCTATGATGTTTTGTAATATCAATTTTAATAATTCTTCATCTGAATAAATAGTTCTTTTTATGTCAGATGAAATATCAGTATTAATTTTTAAATCTTTTGAAGATATTTCTGAATTGTACATTTTTATAGCATCATTTAATACATTTACAGCATCAAAATAACTAAATTTTCTTTCAAATAAGTTAGATTCTGATTTAGATAAATCTAAAATTCTATTAAACAAAGACAAAACTTCTTCTGAATTTTTATTTATTATATTTATATATTTATCTTGTTTTTCGTTTAAATTACCGCTTAAACCGTCTAAAAGAGCTTTTGAAAAACCTATAACGGATTGAAGCGGTGTTCTGAACTCACCTGCCATTTTTACAAGAAAGTTATTTTTATCACGATTAACTTTCTTTGAACTTTCGTGTTCTACAAGTATACTGGTAAGTGTTTTATAATTTTGAGTGTTATTTCTGAATATAGCTAAATAACCTTCATTTGTACGACGAGAAGTTACTTCAAAAAACATGTCTTTTTCAAGACTGGATTTTGTTCTTAAAATTTTTGTTGTTTCCTTATCAGCTATTTTGACAATTAAATCCATTGCATTTTCAAATATTTCGTCAATATAACCTTCAGAAAAATTATCCTTAATTTCCGCAAAATTCTTTTGTGCTAAATCGTTGTACCATAAAAAACTGCCTTGATTATTCAGTAGTACAACATTGTCGGGAAGTTTTGTAAGTAAATCTTCTTCTTCCTCTTCTTTTACAAATAAATTTTTAATAAATTTAATCATATGTACCCTACTTTTTAAGTATATCATAGTCGTAATTTTTAGCAAGTTTAGTAATGTATAGTTTATTTCATAAAAATATCAATAAAGTTTTATTAAGTATTGTAAAGTATAAAATTCACAGCTAGCAAAATTTTTTTTTCTAAGGTTTAATGTATTTGCATATATAAGGAGAATAAAATTGAACGAATTTGATAATATAAATGCTTTGAGATTTCAAAAAATCGATATAAAGCGTGATAAACCTAAAAAACAAGCAGCTCCTGAAGGTATGGAGGATGTTGAATATACAGATTTCTCAAATCCGAAAGCGGAATCTTTGGGACGTTCTCAAGTTGCAAAACCTGATAATGTTGAAAATGACGTAAAATTTATGATGAAAAATCCTGAATTTTGCGCACAGGCAAATATGTTTTTTGATAATGCTTATGAATTGTTGAAGCAAAAAAATGAAGAACATGCTTACGAAAAAGCAGCTCAAATGATAGGTGCTTTTAAAGACGAATTTTTAATTATAAAATAATATGGTTTTAGGTTGATTATATAAAAAAGAGGAAATGATTTTCATTTCCTCTTTTAGTTTGTTTAATTGTATGTTAATTAAGCCATTGCTTTTTCAACTGCAACGGCACATGCAACTGTTGCACCTACCATTGGGTTGTTACCCATACCGATTACACCCATCATTTCTACGTGAGCAGGAACTGAGGATGAACCCGCAAATTGAGCATCACCGTGCATTCTGCCCATTGTATCCGTCATACCGTAAGATGCAGGGCCTGCTGCCACGTTATCAGGGTGAAGTGTTCTTCCTGTACCACCGCCTGATGCTACTGAGAAGTATTTTCTGCCATTTTCATAGCACCATTTTTTGTATGTACCTGCAACAGGGTGTTGGAAACGAGTTGGGTTAGTTGAGTTACCTGTAATTGATACGTCAACACCTTCTTTAATCATAATTGCAACACCTTCTGTTACATCATCAGCACCGTAACATTTTACGCTTGCTCTTTCACCTGTTGAATACGCTTTTTCTTTAACAACTTTTAATTCACCTGTTTTATAGTCATATTCTGTTTCAACGTGAGTAAAACCGTTAATTCTTGAGATAATTAATGCTGCATCTTTACCTAAACCGTTTAAAATTACTCTTAAAGGTTCTTTTCTTACTTTGTTAGCGTTTCTTGCAATACCGATAGCACCTTCTGCTGCCGCAAATGATTCGTGTCCTGCTAAGAAACAAAAACATTTAGTTTCTTCTCTTAAAAGCATAGCACCTAAGTTACCGTGTCCTAAACCAACTTTTCTTTGGTCGCCTACTGAACCCGGTACTGCAAATGCTTGCAAACCTAAACCGATTGCTTCTGCTGCGTCTGCTGCTGTCTTTACGCCTTTTTTAATTGCGATTGCACAGCCTAATGTGTATGCCCATACTGCATTCTCAAATGCGATTGGTTGAATACCTTTAACTATTTCTTCAACGTTTATACCTTTTGATAAGCATAATTCACGAGCTTCGTCAATGTTTTTCATGCCATATTCAGGTAAAACTTTGTCTAATGTTGCTTGACGTCTGTCTTGTCCTTCAAATTGTGCCATTTTTTTATCCTTTTTATTATTTAGTACTATTAAACTTATTCCGCCTGTGCAATCAAAGATTGCTTCGCTTGTTTCACTTCGTTTCACTCGCAACGGCGGTGATATTATGTTTCGTCAATCCTGCGCCTGCTCAACGCAGCCGTGCGGTTGACTACACATCAGGCTACGCCTATTCCTTACGAGGGTCGATAACCTTTTTAGCATCTGCAAATCTGCCGTATGTTCCTATGTTCTTTTCAAATGCTTCTTTAGGGTCAACACCTTTTTTAATCATATCCATCATTTTGCCAAGATGAACGAATTTATAACCGATGATTTCTCCATCTTCGTCCAAACCTGTTTCTAAAATGTAGCCTTCTGCTAATTCTAAGTATCTTGGGCCTTTATTTTTAGTTGAATATGTTGTACCAACTTGAGAACGTAAGCCTTTTCCTAAGTCTTCCAATCCTGCACCTACAGGTAAACCGTTTTCAGAGAATGCTGTTTGAGTTCTTCCGTAAACGATTTGCAAGAATAATTCTCTCATTGCAACGTTAATAGCATCACATACAAGGTCTGTATTTAATGCTTCAAGGATTGTTTTACCGGGTAAAATTTCAGCAGCCATTGCAGCTGAGTGAGTCATACCTGAACAACCCAATGTTTCAACTAAAGCTTCTTGTATAATACCTTCTTTAACGTTTAAAGTAAGTTTACAAGTACCTTGTTGAGGTGCACAACAGCCGCAGCCGTGTGTTAAACCAGAAATATCTTTAATTTCTTTGCATTTTGTCCATTCACCTTCTTGAGGGATTGGAGCAGGAGTGCCTTTCACACCTCTTTTTACACAACACATTTTTTCCACTTCTTGTGAAACTTGAATGTCTTTCATGTTTCCTCCTATATCTTCTTTTTCACATTTCAATTATATAACAAAAATATTTTTGCTTGTATATACCAAAAATTTATAGTAATATTCTTGTATAGAATATTAGGAGTTTTCAAATGTATAAAGCAATGGTTATGTCTGCCGGAGTTGGTTCAAGATTAGATCCTCTTACTAAAAGTGTTCCAAAACCTTTAGTTCCCATTTGTAATAAGCCTGTTATGGATATTCTGCTTGAAAATTTGAGTGCTATTGGTGTTAAAGATGTTGTTGCAAATACTTTTTATCTTTCAGAACAAATTATTGCAAGATACGTTGAAAACAAATTAGGCATAAATTTTAATTATATAACAGAAGAAACTCTTTCTGGAACTGCAGGAGGATTAAAAAAATGCCAGTTTTTCTTTAATGAGGGTGAAGATTTTTTTGTTCTTTCTGCGGATGGTGTTACCAATGCTGATTTAATGAAAGGTATGGAAATTCATAAACAATCAGGTGCTATTGCAACTATTGGTGTTAAACCTGTTAAAGAAGAAGATATACCAAATTTTGGTGTTGTTGTTACAGATAGTGATGGTTTTATTACCGAATTTCAAGAAAAACCTGCAATTAAAGATGCAAAAAGCAATTTGATTAATACAGGTATTTATATTTTTAATTACAAAATATTCGATTATATTCCGGCAAATGAATTTTATGATTTTGCAAAAAATGTATTTCCCGCTTTACTAAAAGACCGTCAAATAAATGTATTTCAAGTTGACGAATATTGGTCAGATATAGGAACTTTAGACCAGTACAAACAATCGACGTTAGATTTATTCGAGAATTTATATACTTTTAAGCATGATAAAATTCACAGAGCTGAACTTGGAAGTTACATTTGCGGAAAAACAAATTTACCTAAAAAAATAAAATTTATAGGTCATTCTGTAATCGGTAATGATTGTATTATTGGTAAGAACGTAACTTTAGAAAATTGTATTTTATGGGATGGTGTCGAAATTGCCGACAATGTTCATTTAAAAGATTGTGTAATTGCATCAAATTCAAGAGTAGAGAGAAATTTAACAAATCATATAATTGGTCAAAACGAACTTGTAGCAAAATTTAACAGCAAACTTAAAAAACGACTTCAAACGTTAAAATTTTGGAAAAATTTATTTAATATAAAGTAATATAAAGGTATTATATGGACAAATTTACAAAAGAATTAAAAAATATAACCGAATATGTAGAAAATAATTTTCCAAAATCTGTTCAAGGTTGTAGTGAGATATATGAAAATTATAAAAGCAATGGTTTTGTTGGTAACATTCCGGATTTTTTAAAAAAAGAAGTTCTTGAAGATAATTATCAAAAATTTTTTAAAACTTTTGATGAATGTGTAAAATTTTTAGAAAAAAACCAAATCAAAAAAGCAGAAGAATGTTTGAATAACTTTTTTGATTATAAAATAATATTTAAATGTCAAAAACTTGATGTATCAAATGCGGCATATACAAGAAACGGTTTTATAATATCCAACAATAAAAATTCTCAAAAATTATTTATAAAATCGTATAGAAAGGACTACAAAGAAAATAATTTTTATTACAGAAATGGCCCTATGGTAGAAGCCTGGGTTGGTTTATTTGTTAATAATCACTTAAAAAATTCACCATATTTCTGTAAAATTTATTTTGCAAATGTAATTAAAATGTACTTAGTATCTGAATTTGTAGAATCTTGTATGGATTATACAGAGGAGTTTAATGCTTCTGGAGTAAAAGAAATACATGATATGAAAGAAAAAGAACAAGTTGTTGTTAATTTTTTTGAAAAACTAATTGGAAAAAAAATAAATCATTTTGAATTACTGCAATCAATAGAAAAAGGAAAATTTAGATTTTTAGATTATAAAGCTGAAAATTTTATTGTATATCTTGATGAAAATAATGAAAAATCAATTAAAATGATAGATTATGGATTTTGTATATCATTTGAAGAAAGATTTATAACATTTGGTGAAAAAGAAGATAAAAAAAATAAAAAGTACACTGTAATTGATCTAAAAACATTTAATAAAATGTTTAATAATAAATAATTATTTTTTAGCTAGTATAAGTGAAACCAACAATCCTAAACCTGTTAAAGCAGGGTATAGAAGACATTTTATTATAGAGAATGAACTCATTGAAACAGATGCAGCTAAGCTTGTTGCTATAAGAATTTGAGCGCCGTAAGGTATAATTCCCTGAACAAAACATGAAGTAGTATCTAATAAACTTGCCGTTCTTCTTGGGTCTACACCATATTTTTCACTAACTTCTTTTGCAATAGGACCAGCTGTAATAATTGCAACAGTGTTGTTTGCAGTAAATAAATTTATTACACCAACCAAAAAACAAACTCCAAATTCACAATGTTTTCTGTTATGAATAAGATGTTCAGTTTTATTGATGATGTAACTTATACCTCCGTTCCAGCGAACCATTTGCAATAAGCCGCCTGCAAGCATTGCAACAATTAAAGTATTTGCCATACTTACTGTTCCGTCGCCCATTTTACTGAATGCTGTCCAAATATCAAATTCACCAAATCCAATACCTATTACAGTATTTAATATAATTCCAATTAATAATAAGAACATTACGTTTATATTCATTAAACCAAAAATTAATAATAAAATATAAGGCATAACTTTTATATATGCATCAATATTTATAGTAACATTTGTAACATCAATATTTGAGTTTGAGAAAACAGGCAACATATAGAGTAAAATACACAATATTGCAGGTACAGTAACTATTCTCAGGTTGTAAATCATTTTATCACGCATTTCAACATTTTGGGTACGAGTTGAAGCGATTGTAGTATCTGAAATAAGAGATAAATTATCGCCAAACATAGCTCCACCAACGGTTGCACCAACTAAAAAGGCCGGATTTAAACCCAAAGACTGTGCTAATGTTACTGAAATAGGAACGACTGCTGCAATTGTACCGCAAGATGTTCCAACAGCTAATGAAATTAAAGCGGAAATTACAAAAATACCGGATACTATAAACCTTGCAGGAATAAAATGCTGTGCGATTGCAACTGCAGAATCAACTGCACCAACTGCTTGAGCGGTTGCAGTAAAAGCACCTGCGAGAACAAATATAAGACACATTATCATAATGTCTTTTTTACCCATTCCGAGTGCAAATATTTCAAATTTTTTATTTAATTTTTCCTTGTGATTTAAAATTAACGCAATTGCAGATGAAAAAATAAAAGCAACCGTCATAGGCACTTTTGAAAAATCTTGAGTAACAATAGAAAAACCAAAATAAAATATTACGAAAGCGATAAATGGTATAAGAGCCTTAAAGCTCTCATCACGCCATGGTTTTAATTCTTTATGTTCCAAATTATTCATTAATTCCTCTATTTATTCTGCAAACATTGCTGATGAAAGATATCTTTCACCTGTATCAGGTAGTAATACTACTATGTTTTTACCTTTATTTTCTTCTCTTTTTGCAAGTTCAATTGCTGCCCAAGTTGCAGCACCAGCCGAAATTCCAACTAACAAAGCCTCTTTTCTTGCTAAAAATCTTCCTGTTTCAAAAGCTTTTTCATTTTCAACAGTTATTATTTCATCATAAATATTTGTATTTAAAGTTTCAGGCACAAATCCTGCTCCGATACCCTGAATTTTATGAACTCCTGATTTACCCTCTGATAAAACAGGTGAACTTGCAGGTTCTACGGCAATAACTTTCACCTTTGGATTTTTAGATTTCAAATATTCTCCTACACCGCTTACTGTTCCGCCTGTTCCTACTCCTGCTACAAAAATATCAACTTGCCCGTCTGTATCATTCCAAATTTCAGGCCCTGTTGTTTTTTTGTGCATTTCAGGATTTGCTGGATTTATAAATTGTCCTGGAATAAAACTGTCAGTAATTTCTTTTGCAAGTTCTTCAGCTTTTTCAATTGCACCTTTCATTCCTTTTGCACCCTCAGTCAAAACAAGTTCTGCGCCATAAGCTTTTAAAAGATTTCTGCGTTCAATACTCATTGTGTCCGGCATGGTTAAAATGATTTTATAACCTCTTGATGCTGCAATTGCTGCTAAACCAATTCCTGTATTACCGCTTGTTGGTTCAATTATTGTTGAAGTTGGTTTTAGCAATCCTTTTTCTTCTGCATCGTCAAGCATTGCTTTGGCAACTCTGTCTTTTACACTTCCTGCAGGATTAAAATATTCAACTTTTGCTATTAAATTTGCTGATAAATTATATTCTTTTTCAGTATTTTTTAATCTTACAAGTGGAGTGTTTCCAATTAATTCATCTATTTTTTCATAAATTTTCATGATTATCCCTTTCACAATTAAATTCTGTATGATTAATTCCTAATTTCTCTTGTAGTTCTTTAATTTCGTATGTCATACGGTTAATTTTGCACATTACAGGGTCTGGAATTCTATTATGCATTAATGTTCCGTTTTCATCAAAATATTTTTGAATAACTATTTTCCCAGGTATACCTACAACAGTCGCATGTTCAGGCACATCATCAACTACAACAGAACCGGCTCCAATTCTGCTATTATCACCAATATTAATATTGCCTAAAACTTTAGCTCCAGCTCCAATAATTACACCATTACCAACTGTTGGGTGGCGTTTTCCAAGGTCTTTTCCTGTTCCGCCCAGTGTAACTTGCTGGTAGATAAGAACATCATCACCAATTATTGTAGTTTCACCGATTACAACCCCCTCACCGTGGTCAATAAAAAATCTATCGCCTATTTGAGCACCAGGGTGAATTTCAATACCTGTTAAAATGCGCATTATAAAAGAAATAAAACGAGGTATAAATGGCACTCCCATTTTATACAATTTGTGTGATAATCTGTGTGCTAAAAGTGCGTGCAAACCGGGGTAGCAGAAAATAACTTCAAAAATATTTCTTGCTGCAGGGTCTTTGTCATATATGGTTTTTATATCATCTTTTATGTGATGTATTGCTCTATCAAACATTTTCTTATTATCTTATAATTTTAACAAATTTTCTTTTACCTGCTTGGATAATACCCTCTTTTTCAACTAAAAAAGTTGGTTCTGAAATTTTTTCACCGTCAAATTTAACCCCGCCGCCTTGAATTAGACGTTTACCCTCGCCTTTTGACTGAATAAAGTTTAATTCCAGTAATAAATCAAGAATATTTTTGCTTTCAACTAGTTGATATTCCTGAATATCATCAGGTATACCTTTATTTGAAACGACATTAATGAAAGCTTCTTGAGCTTTATCAGCCATTTCTTTTCCATGATATTCTTCCGTAATAATATGAGCAAGTTTAAGTTTTAAATCACGAGGATTTACAGAATTGTTTTCCAAACTGTCATGAATTTCTTTAATTTCGTCATTTTCAACATCAGTTAAAAGCTCATAATATTTAACGATTAATGTATCAGGAATACTCATTACTTTACCAAACATATCATTTGGTGTATCTGTTAGTGTAATACAGTGTTCAGGATAAGTTTTGCTCATCTTAACAACACCGTCAGTACCTTCAATTAAAGGTAAGAGCATTACAAGTTGAGGATATTTTCTTCCATAAGCTTCCTGAATATCACGTCCTAAAAGTGTATTAAATCTTTGGTCAGTACCTCCAAATTCAATATCTGCATCTATTGCAACAGAATCATAAGCTTGCATTAGAGGATAGAAAAATTCGTGAATAGCAATAGGTCTTCCTTCAGAATATCTTTTTGCAAAATCATCACGAGTCATCATTTGTGCAACTGTAATTTGTGATGCAAGTTTTAACAAATCTGTAAAACTCATTGAATGAAGCCAGTCTGCATTATTTCTAACTTCAACATCAGTAACATCAATGACTTTTGAAATTTGTTCAAAATATGTTTTTGCATTTTCATCAACTTGTTCTTTTGTTAACGCAGGACGGGTTTCGGATTTACCTGATGGATCACCAATCATGGCAGTTGCACCGCCGATAATTAAAACTATTTTATGTCCTAATTTTTGAAATTCTCTTAATTTACGCATAACAACCGTATGTCCTAAATGTAAATCAGGTCTTGTCGGGTCCATACCCAATTTTATACGTAATGGCTTGTTGTTATCATGTGCATATTGAAGTTTTTGTGCTAACTCTTCTACGCCACCCGGTAAAATTTCACAGCTTCTACCGATTTTTTCCGCTTGTTTAATGAATTCTTCTCTTATTTCTGTCATTTTTACCTCTTTTTAGTATAATTATAACAAAAAAGGTAAATCTTTGCTAACAAAATTTTTATTCCTATGAATTGTATGTTTATTTTTTTCAATATAGTGGAACATTGTATATAAGCAAAAAAATTTCACAAAAATTTTTTTAAAGTTTTCAAAATAAATGCCGATAATAAAAATATCACTTAAAGAGAGAGGAGAATTGCCTATGGTTGATTCAATAAAAGCAATAAATGCAGCAACAAAAACAAAAGATGTAAAAGAAGTCATTTTGGCAAAAGAAATTGAAGAAACAGACAAACAAGAAGCAACAAAAGCTAAAAAAACAAAAGAAAAAGAAAAAACAGACAATGTTAATGTAAGAAGTTCTTATGCTTATGACAGAATTACAATTCAAAATAAAGTAAAAGAGTACATCGAAAATCTTAAAAAAACACATGACTATCCGGCAGTTCAGGAAGAATTAACAAAATACTTGGATTTGTTCAATGTTGATAGTTTTATGAAAAAATATCCAAACATTACTACAGAATCCCAGTTTAAGACAATAATGTACAACGAGACAATTAAATATCTGTAAAAATTGAATAAATTTTATGAGCGGCAAACATTTTTAAATGTTTGCCGCTATTTAATTTTTTTATATATGAGCCTGATTTTGTTTATGATATTATATATATATACAAAATTTAAAGGGGTATATATGAAAAAGATTTTTGCAATATTTTTAGTTTTAGTTTTTAACTTTTTTACACTTTGTCCTGCATTTGCGTACGATAGATTTGATAATCAATATTCTGAAAATCAACAGTATAATCAGCCTGTTGACAATAATAATCAATATCAAAATTATCAAACACAAGAACAATCAACCCCTGTTCTTTCAACAGGAGTAGAAGAAGAAAAAGTTTATCTTATTCCAAGAAGTGTATTTACTCTTGAATTAGAATCAGATTTAGATATTAATGAAACTAAAGAAAATGAAAAAGTATATTTCAGATTAGTAAATCCTGTTAAGGCTTCAAATGGTATGTACTTACCTGAAGATACACGATTTGCAGGTTATTTCAAAAAAATCAAAAAAAGTTCTCCTATATACAAGCGTGCAAGAGGATACATTGTTGTTAATAAAATCTTATTACCAACAGAAAAAACATATACTGTAAGAATGGAACCAAAAAGCGGAAGTGATTTGAAAGCACCTCAAATATTGAATGTTATAAGAGCAATTCCAGCAGGTGTTGGGGCATTAGCATTTTCATTAATTGGTGTTGCAACTGTTGCAATTGAATCTGTAACAATAGTAGGTTTGGTTGTTGTACCAAGAACTTGCAGAGGTTTTGGCTTGTTAATAAGCTCTATTTCAAAAGGTTTGAACTACAAAGCAAAAGCAGGACACAAGTTTAAATTCAAACTTGACACACCTGTTTACGTTCAAGTTGATGATTTGAAATATTAAAATATAAAATTTTGTTTATAAATTCTTTCTTCACAAATGCTTATGTTTTTGCTAATATAATTTCGTATCTAAAAGAAAAGGAATTATGTTTATGCAATTAAGAATGAAAACTAACAATTGTGGCGAACTTAACTTATCAAATATTGACCAAGAAGTTACTCTTTCTGGTTGGGTTGATTGTGTTCGTGATTTAGGCGGTATGATTTTTATTGAACTTCGTGATAGAACAGGTTTTTTCCAACTTGTTTCCGACCCTCAAAAAAATCCCGAAATTCATAAAGTTTTTGAAAAAATAAGAAATGAATACGTTATCACAATAAAAGGTAAGGTTACAAGACGTCCTGAAGAAACATACAATGACAAATTACCAACAGGTCAGGTTGAAGTTTATCCTGAATTTGTTGAAATTCTTTCTGAGGCAAAACCTGTTCCATTCGTGTTAGATGACGAATCTGTTTCTGAAGATGTAAGATTAAAATATCGTTATTTAGATATTCGTCGTCCACAAATGTACAGCAAACTTAAACTTCGTCATGATGTTGTTAAGGCAGTTAGAAATTACATGAACAATCAAGACTTTTTGGAAGTTGAAACTCCTATTCTTATCAAAACAACTCCTGAAGGTGCAAGGGATTATCTTGTTCCATCACGTGTTCAACCGGGTAAATTCTACGCATTACCTCAATCACCACAAATTTTTAAACAACTATTAATGGTTGGCGGTGTTGAAAGATATTATCAAATCGCAAAATGCTTCCGTGATGAAGATTTGCGTGCCGATAGACAACCTGAATTTACACAAATTGATATTGAAATGTCATTTGTTGAGCAACAAAATATTATCGAACTGGTTGAAGGTTTAATTGTTGAAGGCTTTAAAGCAGCCGGTGTTGAAGTTAAACCTCCATTTATTCAAATGCCTTGGCAAGAAGCAATGGACAGATTTGGTTCTGATAAACCGGATACTCGTTTTGGTCTAGAATTATTCGATATTGGTGATATTATTTTGCAATCAGAATTTGAAATCGTTAAGAAAACTCTTGAAAATGGTGGTATAGTTCGTGGTATAAGAATTCCTGGCGGTGCTAAATATTCAAGAAAAGAAATTGATGATATTACAAAATTAGCCGTTTCATTTGGTGCAAAAGCGTTAGCTAATATTATTTATAACGAAGACGGAACTGCAAAATCACCTGTTCTTAAATTTGTTACAGAAGAACAAGCACAACAAATTAAGGAACGTGCACAAGCTCAAGACGGCGACATAATCTTCTTTGTGGCAGACAGACCAAAAACTGTTTATGACATTATGGGAAGATTAAGACTTCATTTTGGTAAATCTTTAAATTTAATTGATGAATCAAAACATGCATTACTTTGGGTTGTAGACTTTCCAATGTTTGAATGGAGTGATGAAGAACAACGCTTTATGGCAATGCACCACCCATTCACATCTCCTTGTTTGGAAGATTTAGACAAATTAGACAGTGGCGATTTAGGTAACGTTAAATCAATCGCTTATGATATTGTTTATAACGGAACAGAATTAGGCGGCGGTTCTGTAAGAATTCATTCACCAGAAGTTCAAAAGAAAATATTTAAAGCACTTGGCTTAACAGAAGAAGAAGCACAAGCAAAATTCGGATTTATGGTAAACGCTTTACAATACGGTACACCGCCTCACGCAGGTTTGGCTATCGGTTTAGACAGAATGATTGCACTACTTGCAAGAACTGATTCTATTCGTGATGTAATCGCATTCCCTAAAAACTCTGCAGCAAAAGACTTAATGAGTGATGCACCTGCGGAAGCTGATTTCAAACAGTTAAGAGAATTGTATTTAAAAAGCACATACAATCCTGCTCAACACAAATAATTAAGAAAAAGTAGGTAAAAATGACAAATAGCAGACCAAGTTGGACATCGAGGTATTCTTTTATTCTTGCGGCAATTGGGTGTGCTGTTGGTCTTGGCAACATTTGGAGATTTCCATATGTTATGGGACAAAATGGCGGTGCTATTTTTCTTCTAGCGTATGTATTTTTTATTACGACAATCTGCTTTATACCTATGATTACAGAGATTTTGTTTGGAAAAATTACCCAAAAAGAATGTATAGGTTCGTTTGAATGTATAAATTCAAAATTAAAATTTCTCGGTATTTTAAATCCGATAACCGCAATAATTGTACCGGCTTTTTATTTTGTAGTTGGCGGTTGGATAATAAATTATTTGTTTAAAAGTTTCTTTATTTATAAAATAACTGATTATGAGGCATATTTTTCATCTTTTGTTCAAGAACCTTATATAACAACAGCTTTAACACTTTTATTTTTATTCATTTGTATATTCTTTTTAGCAAAAGGTGTTAAAAAAGGTATTGAATTTATAAACAATTTTATGATACCGCTCTTAGCAATAGTTTTGTTAGTGCTTGTAATAGTTTCATTGCAGCTTCCGAATGCAAAACTGGGTTTGGAATATATTTTTAAACCGGATTGGTCAAAATTTAATGGTCAAATGTTACTCGCAGCTTTGGGACAGGCATTTTTTACATTAAGTATTGGTATGGGAAATCTTTTAACTTACGGAAGTTATATTAAAGAGGATGAAAGTATTGTAAAAACCACATATACTGTAATTTTTGCAAGTACGACATTTTCGGTATTAGCTGGGTTAATGATATTTCCTGCCGTATTTTCATTTGGCTTAGAACCAAGTGCGGGAGCAGGTCTTGTGTTTATTACTCTGCCAAAAATATTTGCTCAAATGTCTTTTGGAAATTTTGTATCAATGGGATTTTTCATTCTTCTTTTCTGTGCTGCAATAACCTCAGGTATAGGAATGCTAGAAGTTGCTTGTGCTACATTGATCGAACGTTTAAAACTTTCAAGGATTAAGGCAAGTATATTGTTATTTTTTATTGTTGCGATTTTTGTTGTGCCGTCAACTTTGTCCTTTGGCGTTTTAGGCGATTTTAAAATATTTAACAAAACAATTTTTGAAATGTTTGATTTTATGGCATCAAATATCTTGCTTACATTTAATACAATTATTTTATGTATATTAGGCGGCTGGTTTTTGAAAATAAAAGGCGAAATGATAATAAAAAATCAAATAATTGCCTCTTGTTTTACTTTTGCCTTAAAATATATTATTCCTATATTTTTAACAGTTTTACTAATTGCTGGACTTGTTTAATTACTTTACTTTTTTTATAACAAACACATCTAAAATTGTAGAATTAAAATCTTTATCTATTTTACCCATTAGTTCAACCGTGTCTTTATCGCTGACTTGTATTCCTGTCCAATATTTGTAATCTATTTCAACTATAATTTCGCCAGTTTTATCTTTGAACAAATATTTATCTTCAGATAATCTTTTTATAATATTCCCTTTAACAATAGCAATTTGATTATCATACATTTGTAAAACACTTTTAACTGGACTAATTGAATAACTCATATTACCTTGAAAACCTGGATTAATTTTATAATCAGAAGGACCTGTAAAATCTGCAAAGGCCATACTTGAAACTAGAATTAAACTTGTCAAAACATACAAAAATTTTTTCATTAAAAAACTCCTTTAATAATATTTAATATAAACGATATTTAATTAATTTTTTTGTATATTACCATTGTTTAAAAAACAAAAATATTACCTATCAAGACAAATGTAGTACTAGTTAGTTGTTTATAGTAAGCATAATTACACAAATATTGTACAAAAGATAAAAATAAGGTTTTAGTAAATTCCTAAAACCCTTTATTTAAAATTCACGCGTGGAGACTCTGCCGAGCAAACAATCCTGTGAATTGTTTGCGAGAGGTAGAACCCCCGACCTTTTGGTTCGTAGCTACAATCAGCTGTTTTATATCGTTTTAGATACCTTTATTAAATGTTATCAAAACTTATATGATAAGGACGTTTTGAGAAAATATTTTTATCTTTCTTTTATATAGGTTTATATCTTTTTGGTTATCTTTGTGGCACCAAAATGGCACCAAATTTTAGAATGCAAACAGCTACTCTGAAGCCAATTTTAAGAATACCCATTCATTGAGAATACATATTGAAATTTATTAAAATCAAACTACATTACAATATTTTTTAAATTCTCTATATCATATAGCGGTATATTAAACAAACCATTATTTTCTTCATAATCCGCTAATGATGTTCTAATAGATATTTCAGGTTCATATTTTTGTCTGAAAAATTTTAAACTTTTTGCCTGTAAATTTATTGTTGCCTTTGCTTCAACAGGAATAATGTTATTTTTGTATTGTATTAAAAAATCTAATTCTGCCCTATTATTTGTCCAGTAAAACACAGGCAAATCATTCAATATTTTGAATTCTTGGAGAACATATTGTTCTGTAATAGCACCATTATAATCATTAAATAGTTTATCCTTTTCCAAAATTGAACGAGAATCCAAATCGTTCATAGCACCAAGCAAACCAACGTCAAGTAAAAATAGTTTGTATGCTGATACATCTTCATATGCTTTTAATGGCATATTAGGTTCAGTTACTCTTGAAACTTTATGAACTAATCCTGCATCAATTAACCAATTCAATGAAATTTCAAAATCCTTAGACCTTGCTCCTTGTTTAATTTTTCCATAAACACACTTTTTATTTTCTTTAATGAGTTGTGATGGTATAGCATTCCATAACAAACGAGTTCTTTCGACTTGTTCTGAAGGAATATGTTTTGAAAAATCACCTTCATAATCTGCTAAAATATTTCTTTGAATTTTTCTGACTAAATTATAATCTTGTTTTTTAGAGAAAGATAAAACAGTCTTTGGCATACCACCGACATAACAATATCTGCGAATTAAATCGATAATTCTATCCTTAAATACTTTTTGCATTTCAAAGTCATTTTTATCAATAATCTCTAATATTTGATTTTCATTCATTGCAAGTAAAAATTCTTTGAATGATAACGGATATAGATTTAAATATTCAACCTTTCCGACAGGAAATCCTGTTCCTTTATGATGTGCTACCCCAAGTAAACTTCCTGCGGCAACAATATCATATTCAGGAGCATTCTCACAAAAATATTTTAAAGATGTCAGAGCCAAAGGATTTTCTTGTATTTCGTCAAAAATAATCAAAGTGTCTTTTTGGGTAATATTAAAACCTACTTCTATATTTAAGCCATCAAGTAATCTTTTTACATTTAAATCTTTTTGAAACAATGTATCAAGTCTTGGGTTATCATCAAAAGATATGTAAGCAACTTTTTTATATTGGGTTTTACCAAACTCCTGCATAAGCCAAGTTTTTCCAACCTGTCTTGCACCTTTTATAATAAGTGGCATATGGTTTGGTGAATTTTTCCAAGCAATCAAGTCATTTATTGCATATCTATACATTAGTTATCTCCTTTGAGAAAATTATATCATAAAACACATTTTTCTGCACGACTTTTTACACAATTAACTGCATTTTCTGCACGACTTTTTGTGCAATCAGCTGCATTTTCTGCACGACTTTTGCAAAATAATATATAAAATTAATTAGATATTTTAAGCAAATTATAATAGTTTCATATAATACGCAAACGACAGGCATGAAGCCTGTCATCTGAACCACAGATAAATCTGTGGCGAGTATATATTTTAAAACTTATAACTCAATTCTTGTAATTATATTATAAATCATTTTTCTTTTGAGTTCAATTTGGTAGTATCTAAACTTTTCAAATAGCTATCGAATTTACTATCCTTAAATACAAAACGTATTAACTCAGTAACTGTAGTTTTTAATTCCTTATTGAACAAGATGCACTAGAAAAAATAAGCAGTGTTTTTGGTTCATAAAATACCAATATTTTGTAAAAATGGCACCAAAATGGCACCAAAGTAAAAAATAAGCAAAAAATAGGGTTTTGACAAATCGTCAAAACCCTTTATTTATACTAATCACGCGTGGAGGGATTCGAACCCCCGACCTTTTGGTTCGTAGCCAAACGCTCTATCCAGCTGGGCTACACGCGCTTATATTTAATTTTATTTTGTGTCTTTCGCTGGATAGAGCGTTAATTTCACTTATGTTGAACTTTTACTCTCATTCTCGTCAAATCGTAAAAGATTCAACGAGCCAGCTGGGCTACACGCGCTTATATTTAATTTTATTTCGTGTCTTTCGCTGGATAGAGCGTTAATTTCACTTATGTTGAACTTTTACTCTCATTCTCGTCAAATCGTAAAAGATTCAACGAGCCAGTCGGGTTACACGTGCCTATTCTTTTTGTAAGTCCATTCTAACAAATAAACAAAATTTTTCAAGGTTTATATTAAAGTTTGTCGTATTTTTTATTTATTGAAATAGTTTACAATAAGAATCAACATCTAATGTTTTGCCTGTAGCTATTTTTAAAATTTCTTCTTCTGTTTTTGAAGAGCCATATCTAAAAATTTTATTATTGAAAAATTTTGCAGTGTCTTTTGATTCGGTAAGTTTTATTGTACCATTTTTAGAGGCTGTATTATACAGCTGTTCTGCAAGAATTTCGCCTTCTACATAATCATGATAATATACTGGAGAATGTATAAAATGGTCAATATCTGTCCATTCTAAATTTTTATAATTTTCATTGCTATATTTTTTAGCACAATTTTTCCATAGTTTTTCTAAATCTTGGTCTGGATTTTCATACATAGCTTTTTCGAAACGATCAACTTGTATATATGAACGTATTATATCTGCTTTTTTTGAAAGATAAGCTTCTTGAATTTCTTTTGTAGATTCTTTAGGTAATTTTAAAACTTTTGAAATTGTACCCTCTCTTTCCATTAAATCACCCATTAACAAAGCAACACTTTCAGCTAAAGTTGTTGAAGCTACAATTTTTTGACTGTCTGGTAATTTTTCCCCAAAACTTGCATAATTTACAGCATGACCAAGTTCATGCATTAATGTACTTATACTACCTAAAGGTCTTTTTTCTAAATCTAAATCTGTTAATACACGAATATCTTTATTTGCTTCAACCGAATTGGCTAATCTGGAATTTAATTTATTTTTTCTTGGAAACAAATCAAATTTAGTTATAGGCATGTCTACTATATTCCAACCCATATTTTCATATACATCTGCACATAAGCCTATTATGTTATTTTTTCCTAATCTACTACTTATTAATTTTTCTGTTTCTTTTGAAATAGTTTTTGGATTTTTAACAATATTGTTTGTTGCATTAGTGATTTTTTCAAACATTACATCTAATTGTTTAGAGTTTTTAGCTTGTTCTGCAAGTTCCATTTCATAAAAATTTGGATAGCCTTTTTTCTTTGCGTAATTATTTCTTGCTTTTACTAATTTGACAATATCATTTGATATATAATTTCTGTATTCAACACCCTCTGGATTTTCAAATTTATTAGCTTTTAATTGAACTTCATCTTCAATTTTAATAACTTCATTATAATCTTCATCATCATTATTTTCATTTTCTAAAGAATTATGCAATTCAAAAGTTTTTAAAATATCGTCTAATTCTTGTTTTAAATCTTGATTTTTTATTTTTGTATTTTCTTTTAGATTTTTAAATTTATTATAACGTTCTTCGTCTTGGTAAAAAGCATCATAATCATCTTGTGCTTTATTAAGTTTGTCTTGATTTTCATCTGTAGTATTTGTTATATAATTCCAATAAGCTTTTTCGGCTTCAACACCCTTTTGATGATAATCTTTATTTAATTTATTAATTGCATTCTTAACATTACGTTCTTCATTTGTTAAAGGTTTTTGAACTTGCTTTGAGCGTTTATACTTTACTTTATTTTTGCCTAAAAACGGTAAAACATAAGAACTAGTGTTTTGAAGTAGCGAGTCATAAGTTTTTTGTTCAGATTTATTATTTTTATCTACTGCTTCCTTTTCTGTAGAGCTATTATTTACATTTATTTTTATAATTTTATTGTTATTAATCTGCATTCAAAATTTCCTATAGTGCTACTATTATAGCAAATAAACAGAAATTTTCAAGGTTTATATTAAAGTTTGTCGTATTCCTTTTTTATTTCCTTAATATCCTGCCACATGAGCCATTTTGGACTTCCTTTTTCTCTTGAGTCATTCCTTAATAGATATGCGGGGTGAAAAATAGGCATAATTTTTACATTTTCAAGTCCATATTCTGAACCGTTAAACCATTTCCCTCTTACTCGTGTAATTCCTCCTACATCACCTAAAATTGATTGTACTGCAACACCTCCGCACAATAAAATTATTTTTGGATTTAAAATTTTAATCTGTTCGTCTAAATATTCCCGACAAGCCTCTTTTTCATCAGGCAGCGGATTTCTGTTTTCAGGCGGACGACATTTTACTGTATTGCAGATATAGACATCTTTTTTTCTGCTTAAACCCACACATTCAAATATTTTGTCCAATAATTGACCTGCTTTACCTACAAACGGTAAACCTTTCTGATCTTCCCAATAACCAGGAGCTTCACCGATAAGCATTAATTTATTATTCGGAATTCCGTCAGAAAAAACAATGTTTGTACGAGTTTTACATAAATTACATTTTTGACAGCTTAAACATTTATTTTTTATTTTTTCAAGTTCTTCTTCGAACATTTCTTCCATAATTAAATATTATTTTCCATTAATATTTTTTTCAAAATTTCTGCTGATTGTTTCAATTTATTTTCTTCTTCTTCATCAAGTTTTATCGGAACATGTGTTTCCATACCGTTTTTACCAATAATGGCAGGCATGCTTAGTGCTACATCTTCAATTCCGTACTCGCCATGCATCATTGAAGATATTGGCAAAATCGATTTTTCATCTCTCACTATTGCCTCGCAAATTCTTTTTACTGCCATTGCAATTCCGTAGTAAGTTGCTTTTTTCTTTGAGATTATTTCATAAGCACTGTTTTTAACTTTTTTAGCTATTTCTTCTCTTGCTTCTTTATGGTTAAAATGATTTCTCATTTCGCAAAAATCATCTAATTTTATGCCTGAAATATTTGCACTGCTAAATGCTGCAATTTCGCTATCACCATGTTCACCTATTATAAACGCATGAACTGATCTTGTATCAACATCTAAATTATTTCCTATTTCATATTTTAATCTGGCACTATCCAAAACTGTTCCCGAACCTATTACCCTATGTTCATCGTAACCGCTTAATTTTTGTGCAACTGCAGTTAAAATATCAACAGGGTTTGATACAATTAATAAAATCCCTTTAAAATCACGTTTTGTTATTTCCGGAATTATGGATTTATATATTTCAATGTTCTTTTTTACCAAATCTAAACGTGTTTCGCCTTCTTTTTGACTTGCACCTGCAGTTATTATTATTAAAGATGCCTTGTTTATATCACTATAATCGCCGGCGTATATTTTCATAGGTTTTGCAAAAGATACACCATGGCTTATATCTAAAGCTTCACCTTCCGCACGTTCTTTATCTGCATCAATTAATACCATTTCTGAAAACAATCCACTTTCCATTAAGCTGAAAGCTGATGCAGCACCTACAAATCCACAGCCTATTATTACAACTTTTCTGTAATTTATACAATTTTTACAATGAAATTCCATATCACATCCTTTCAAATTATATCTATTATTATAAATCAAACTTTTTTAAAATTTGTATCACCTAAAAAGTTAATAAAATGTTAAAAAATCCTATTTTTGATAAAAAAAGAGTTATAACAATAATGTAAGAAGTAGATAACAAAAAAGGAAATATCGGAGGTGTTATTATGAGATTTAATGTTATTGAAAAAAATCCTGAATGTTACATTTCAAGCGTAAGAAACAACTTGGAAAACCTTTTAGACGCAGTTATTGACCGTTCTGGAAATGCTTTGTTTCAACCTATGAGCGAAGTTAGAGAAAATGAAAAAGAATACTTGGTTAATGTTCAGTTACCTGGTGTTAAAAAAGAAGATATTAACATAGAAATAGAAGACAATATGCTATCAATTTCTGCTGAAGGCAAAATGGAAGAAAAACAAGAAAATGAAACTTTACACTATTCAAATATAGCTTACGGAAGTTTTCAAAAAACTATTGAATTTGAAAAAGATATTGATGTTAAAAATTCAAAATGCGAACTTAAAAATGGTGTTTTAAAAATTACATTGAAAAAAATGCCTGAGAAAAAGAATACTGCTACAAAACTAACTATTGAATAAATTTAGTGTTAATTGCAAAATTTAATGCATAAGACTGGCGGAATTTTTGAAAATCAAAAATTCCGCTATATTATTTATAACTTTTTAATGGAATATAATCAAATCTTTTGTACTTATCAAAAGTAGATTTTCTTTCTTTAAAATACTTTTCAGATACATTTTCCCATTTGTCATTTTTAAAATCGTAGGAAATAAACCAAGGATTTTTGCTGTTTTTGTAGCCATCATATTTAAAACCTACCTGAGGAAATAATTCTGTTGAATTTTCCACTAAAATATAAACAAGCCATCCGTTTTCATTTGCACCTGAAGAATATTCATTACACAAAAAAGTATCATCGCAAATAAAGTATCTGTTTCTTGCACCGCCACTAACAACATGAACAGGTTTTCTGTCAATCATTGTATAAATATCGTAAACAACACCTTTCCAATCATCTTTTGCAATTTCACCAATAAGAAGTTCTTCTATACCATCACCATTAATATCATCATAAATATAACCCACTTTATTCAAAACATTTTTATCTATTTTAGATAAAACGTTATACATATAACTCATATTTTCATTTTCAAGTTTTGTTGAATCCCATTTTTCGTTTATTGCAGTAATATGTTTTTTAAGAATTTCTCTGTATAAATCCTTACCTTTCATACCTTGATTTTTATGATAAATACTCCCGCTTTTACCTTTTATAACATATTTGTCATTATTACCTGCGTAATAAAGATTATAATAAGAATTTACAATAGGTTTTGTATAATCATACTGTACATCTGTCGGTTGAATAAGTACCATATCATATAATATACCTTTTTTATCAGTCAATTCACCTATTTTTCTTCCACCAGGCATCATTGCATGCTCTGACGGATTTTGATATAGTTTGACACCAAAAGCAAAACCTCCAAAACCAGCTTTTTTAGATACTTTGTCATATATAAAAATACCGTTATTTTTCTTTTTAACTACAAATGTTTCTTTTGTATTTTTTGGTAAAATTAAGGAAAAATTTTTATTGGAAATTTTGATTTCTTCATTATGGTTAAACAAATCTTTTGCATAAGCATAATTTAAAGAAATTAACATCAAAACTAAAATAAAAAATAATCTTTTTTGCATAAAGGCACCTCTGTTTAATAATAATATTAACATAAAGCTAACTTTTTATTTTATAAGTTTTAAACTTGCTTGAATGTAAAAAATTTTTATAATATTATTTAAATATTAGAAGATAGCGGATATGAATATTTTAATTAATGAAAAAACAGAAAAAAAATGTTTTTATATATTTTTGGCTGTGCATTTAATAGTATGGTCTTGTATAGGATTGATAAGAACAATATTGCCAACGGATGCACTAGAAGGTATTTATTGGGGTTCATTTATGGATTTTGGAACTCCAAAACATCCTCCTCTTTTTGGTTGGATTGCTTATTTAACATATTTACCTTTTAAAACGGATTATATTGTATATTTTGTCAGTCAGTTATTTGTAATTTTTGGGTTTATATATACATATAAACTTGCAAAATGTTTTTTAGATGAAAATAAAGCAATGTTATCCGTTATTTTGTTGGAGGGTTGTTGGACATACAGTTACATTACAAGTTATTATGGTTTTAATCCTGATGTAATAATGCTTTTTACTTTGCCGGTAATTACCTACTATTTTTATCAATGTGTAACAAGAAGCAAAAAGTCAGATTGGGTATTATTAGGTATAATTACGGGAATTGGTTTTTTAAATAAATATCAAACAGCAATGCTTATTATTCCGATGTTTATTTGGACTTTTGTATTTAAACGAAATGTATTTAGAAATATTTTTTTCTATATATCTGTAATAATTGCATTTATAATATTTTTACCGCATATTTTATGGCTTGCAAAGTATGATTTTTTTCCGTTCTTATATTTTAGTGGTGAATTAACAAGTCATAGTTACTTAGAGCATATAACAGCACCTTTATTTTTTGCTTTTATGCAATTGTGTGTATTAGCAGGTACTTTGTTAATATTTACTGCACTAAAAATTAAACAAAAATCTCCACTTGATATAGATTTAAACAATGATAAAAAATTTATTTGGTTTTTTATTTTATTAGAGTTTATGCCTTTTTTAATACATTTAGTTATGGGAATTATTGAAGGCGGTACAATGCGACCAAGATGGGGATATGAATTTTGGTTTATGACGGGTATAATGTTGTTTTACTTTTTCCCTGTTAATGTTGACAAAAAAGCATTTATGTTTACATTAAAATGTGCTTATTCAGTAATGTTAATTATATTTTTAGCACTTGGAACATTATTGGTTGTTGAAAAAAATTATCGAAGCAGATACCCGGTTGAGCATGTATTTAATGATTTGAAAGGTTTTTGGGCGCAAAAATATAATACCCCGATTGAATATTTAGGTGGGTATATTGAATGGACTTTGCCACTAACAATATATGGGGATACACATCCAAAAGCTCTTTTAGATACACACGGCTATCCTGACCCTTGGACAGATTTTGAAAAAGTGAAAAAAGCTGGTGTTTTAATTATTGACAGAATTCCTGAATTTGTTATAGCACAAGCGTTGTATAGTGTGCCTTATTTGGATAAAAATATAGAAATTAAACCTATAGAATATAAATTTGATGTTAAAAATGTTCTTGGACAATCAAGAGAATATACGATTTATTACTATATAGTACCACCAGTTTACAATGA
>Ga0256405_10004429_pt1 | contig 26267 bp, 25 predicted proteins | sample RumenRJG_02DNA_FD_189096 | JGI IMG/M metagenome (GOLD analysis project Ga0256405, IMG submission 189096) | Bovine rumen microbial communities from Lethbridge, Alberta, Canada - RJG_02 | ecosystem: Host-associated > Mammals > Digestive system > Stomach > Rumen | place: Canada: Alberta... | reverse complement strand
AACGCGAGAAACTGGCGCAGCAGATAAAAGAATTCGACGCCGAACTCAGAGAGAAGCAGGAAGAGCGCAAAGACAAGAAGCAGATCGAGATGAAGAAAATCGAGGCGCAGAAACAGATTGCCGCGAAGAAAACAACGAATAATAGTAAGTAGATATGATATACCTAACTAAGAAACAGCTTGAGATTATCGCTCAGCAGCTTGCCGCCATTTCTGTCAAGGATTCGGATTTCGATCTGACGGAGGAGATCAACGATGACGATTTCGTCGCTATCGTCCAGAACGGCATCAACAAGCGTATCCTTATTTCTACGCTGCGCGAAGGCATCTCTCGTGGCGAGAAAGGTGATCCCGGAGTTGGGATTGAATCCGTAGCTATCGACAATGACGGTTATATGACCATCACGTTCACCGATGGCACTTCTTGGACTTCCGATGTTTCCGTCAAGGGACCGAAAGGAGATACCGGTGCAACTGGTGCAACCGGGGCGACTGGAGCTACTGGCCCTCAAGGTCCCCAGGGCCCTGCTGGTCCTGGAGTCCCGACAGGGGGTTCCGCTGGCCAGGTGCTTGCTAAGAGCAGCAATGCGGACTACGCTACGGAGTGGGTGAATCAGTCTGGCGGCGGTGCGGGATCGCTTAATGATCTTTCTGATGTAACAATTTCCTCCCCAGCTTCCGGACATGTGCTGTCTTACAACGGTTCTTCGTGGGTCAACGCTCCGGGCGGAGGTAGCGGTATGAACTATCAGAAAGTCACGCAGGCAGAGTATGATGCCATGTATTCTGGCGGAACATTGAGCAGCAATATTCTTTACGTAATCGTTGATTAGCTATGACGGTTCCAGCTCCTTCATTCGATAAATTAAAATACGGGACGAAGACTCCGGATGCGTTGCAGTTTGATGCGCCGGTAGTTGAATCTAAAAATCATGACGGCGAGATTGTAATATATTCGCCAGATTATGATTTTGAAACCGACTGGGTGATCAATTCCGCACAGCCTCAGGATGGTGTTTGGGTTGATGGGCACACGTTGCACATTCACCATTTCGTTCCGAATACGTGGATCATTAAGTCTGCCTATTCCAACACAACGACAAAGGAAGATTTTCTGGCCAAGTTCTATGGGCAGAATTGGACGTTAAGCAAATTGACCGAGCATAATTCGTATCTGTCTTATGTTACGTCTTATGGCTCCTACAAGCCAATCGGTGTTGTGCTCTCCCCTATCAATGCATCCAACGCTCTTCTCACGACGACTGGAGGCTTGGATTGGCCGATCAATCAGGGATGTCTGAAAGATGTTGTCGGATGGAGCAATTACGGATTCATCTCCGATGGGACAAAAGCGCTTTATAAGTGCTCGGACTATTATCTCAACAATGGAGGAACGCCTAATAACTTATACAACGAATCATACCCGCAAATGGCGCTTGCTATTTTCACGAGCAATGAAACCGGGCAGGATGGTGCCATTGAGATTATCGACGTAAAGGCTCTTGTCAATCCTACCAACATAGAAGGATATATAGCATATTGTGGCGATGCGCTGGTCTATCAGAAAGATATGACGTTTCAGAATGTCTTGATGCGTCATGGATGCGCATTTAAGGAGACAGGGACTTTCACAGAAACCGTTGACGGTAAGACTGTGCCAATTCTGAATAGTTACGGTTCCGAGCAAAATACTGCTTTCGTTATTAGCGACAGAGGGTACAGAAGCACTTATAATCATATTCGATTCCCAGCTATCGAAGATCTTGGAGATTTGATTGATGAAAGTTTCCCGTTTAAGTTCTGGGCAAGACTTGAAATGGATTCTGAATTTGATCATATTTGGGATTCATTGGTAAATGCGTTCAATAGTCATTATATCACTGACGGTGTTTTTGCGCGACATCTATTCGCCAATTCTTCTGGAGAGATTGATGATCTGAATTTACGTTTCGATCTTGGGCTCGATAGCGAGGGGTATGACACTAAAGTCATTGACATGATGGGCATTTTCGACTGTTCCAATCTTGTCAAGAACATTCATTTCAATATTACTACCGGTAACATCCTGTCATTGGTCAATGCGTTCAAGCAGACGCACACGTTGGAGTCTATCACATTCAACAAGGCTGTCAACGTTAGCGATTGGCAAGGCGCGTTCGAGGGTAGCAAATTGGTTAATTTCCCTGCGAACCTATATGCTACGAACCGCTGGCATGACAATACGAGCCTGTCAGAACCGGATTGTGCTATCAGCGATATGGCTGATAGTTCAAGCTTGAGGTGGTTTGGCAACTGGAAGAACGGGCAGAGTCAGCAGAGCGGCGTCATCTATAGTGCAACCCTGACGCCGGCAGCCGTCGGTGCGAACGCGGTTGTCGGCTCTGCGGTGATTGATAATTCCGTCGCGTCAACAGATGAGATGACGATTGCAGTCCGGTTCTGCCCAAGCGTGAGTGTCCCCGATTTTGATTCGCAGTATTACAATATCAGGCGACTGAAAACTGCGGATGCTGGAGATAATCTGGTTCTGTTGGTCCAGGGAATTGGGTACGATTCGAGTGACAATAAAATTGCTGCGACACCGACGCATGTCATTGGTGGAGGATCGACCTTATCCATGTTCAATGTGAACACGCTGTTTTCTGCGGTCAGCTATACTCCTGATAGTTTGAACACGGATTATGTTGCAGCGGAGAATTCATCGTCCATGTTTGCTGACGATCTTACCTCCAGGTATTATCATCTTACCAGCTTCAACAACAACTTGGAGAGGAGATATCTTGAATTGTCGCTTACCGCTACCGGGCTGAAACGCATGGACATAAAGGTGATGCTTGTTAATGTGGTTATGTCTACGACGGGCACTTCATATACGATTAGCTCCACAAGCACACCTCACCTGTATAGTTCTGGTGTTTCACACGACATTACCGCGTGGGGCATTGATGGAACGACGTCTGCGAGGTTGACACAACACGTTATCAATGTGAACCCTTACTGCAAGAATGCGCTTTATAATAGCGCCATTGCGCAGATCAGGGAGATTTTGGACATGAAATTTGTCGTTCCGACCTCTGGGATGATTAGCGATGGCACGTCTTTCTCTGTATTTGGCAACGGGAATCTCACTTCTGCTTATATTGCCAATCTCAACAAGGGTGACTGGAGTCTTGATGGAACGGCAAGGAATTCGGCGTGCGGAGGTAATCTCGCCAATCTCGATGAGGATTCTGCCAATTACTTGCTAGAAAATGTATTCGATTTGACGAGAAATACCAGCGAGGCTTACAGGCTTGAGAATGATCTTAATTCATTCAATTCATGGACTATGACTGGCAATGGCTGGAAGCGTCCTGTTGCTTTTTATGCCAATGGCAATGCGACGATCTATAAAGAGGTGGGCGCGTCTGGAGATCTCGTACTACAGGTTGCACTGGTCGACTGCACTGCTGTTGTAAAGCGCAGCACTGTTGTAGTAGCCACGCTGACAAATGGCAAAAATGTTGTCTCTTCGATTCCTTCTGGATCATCTGTTACTATTCAGGTGACAGCAACCGGAGATCATCCGAACGCATCTATTGAGCTTGCAGATCATTTCCTCTATGAGCTTACGGAGAATTTGACTTCTGCCAATCTGTATCTCCCGGCAGAATGGGGAACAAGAAGCATTATCCATTCTGCATCAGTACAGGAAGCAAATCGTCGCGGTTGGACCGTGTATGTAGGTGGAACAGTTTATACCGTTTAATCAAAAATATAACGTATCATGAGTAATCTTTCAAACATTCTTGCTTCCATTGGGAAGGACAAGTACATTCACTTCGGTGTCTGCCTGGTACTGACGCTGGTCATCTATGCAGTTGCATCCATCTGGATGGGGCCTGCTGCTGTCGCTCTTGGATTCGTCGTTGCAATTCTCGTAGGCATCGGCAAAGAGTTCTATGACAAGAAGAAGACTGGTCTTTTCGATCCGTACGATATTGTGGCTGACTTCCTCGGCGCATTCCTCGGCGTAGTCATCATTGCCCTGCTTCTTATCTAATCCTATCATCTCGGAGTCCGCGTAATATTATTAATTTTTGTCTTATGTGGTTCGTAGACGGGCCCGCGAGATGATAAATGAATCCTTGGCAACAGGGATTCATTTTTTTATTATAACTGGTTCTCTTGCGCGTCGCGATCCGCGCTGTCTTTGTTGGTATTTTTACGGCGAACAGTTAAAACTTGATGAGATGGATTGGTATGATTTTATTCTTTCGGCTCTCGGCGGTTCCGTGCTTGGCGGGATCGGCAGCATATTTTATTTCAAACCAAAATTGAAAGAAGCTCGTGCGGAGGCGAGTAAGGCGGAAGTGGAAGCATCGTCGGCAGAATACGCTCATCTTTTAGAGCGTATCAATTCTATGGAAAAGATGTATACGGAGCAGGGTGCAACCATTGATGCGTTGCGTAAGGAGCAGATGGAACTCGCTGCTGCAAAGTATGAGAGCGACAAGAAAGTGTTGAAGCTCGAAAAGGAGGTCCAGGATCTGCGCCAGAAGAATGAGGCTCTGACTAAAGATCTCGAAGCGTATAAGGTGTTGATGAGAGATAAACAATAATAGAATTATGTGCTGGAACAAAATCAAAATCCAATTCATCAAGTGGTTTCGTCGGGACGTCGTGTTCGACAAGCACGGGAATGCTCACGACAAGAAGACTGGTAAGTTCATAAAGCTTTAACTATGAAGAAGTATCCGCATTTTGAGTTTGATGAGTTCATTCGTTCTACGGTAGCCAAGAGGAAGAATATTGAGAATATTCCTACGTTTGAATACATAGACAACCTTAATGAGCTGATCGAGACTATCCTTGAACCCCTTCGTGTTGCTTATGGAATGCCTATCACCATCTCTTCCGGTTATCGTTGCGAGAAGCTGAATAAGGCCGTTGGCGGAGTTCCTACCAGCGTTCATCAAAAAGGGCTGGCTGCGGATTTGACTGTAGGAGGTTCGTTCAATAAGTTCAGGGACTTTGTTGTGGAATGGGCCAAGAAGAATAGAATCAAGTTCGACCAGATCCTCCTGGAGTCAAGTGGTGGCACTAGATGGATTCACATTGGACTTCGGAACAATGCTGGTCAGCAGCGTGGTGAAATCAAAGTAATTAATCTATAATGCAAAGATCTACGCAATATCTGCTTGCGTTCATATTCGTTCTCGCGATTCTTGTCGCCGGGAACGTGTTTCAGTTTAATAGAACCAAGAAGCTGACTGATGAGCGCGACAGATACAAGAACAATACGGAAGTCCTGATGGGCGACGTCGAGCGGTATAAAGTACGTGATTCTCTCAATGTCGCCCGTGTTCAATCGTTAGAGCTGACGCTTGATGAATTCAAGAGATTCCGCGCAGAAGATGCGGCGATTATCAAGCAGCTCAAGACCAAGAACAGAGACTTACAGTCCGTTGTCACATCTCAGTCACAATCCATCTACGAGCTTTCAGCCATTCCAAAAGACACTGTGATCGTCCGTGATTCCGTCATGATTGATGCGCTATTGCTGCATTGTGGCGATGAATGGTTTGAGCTTTCCGGGATTGTGTCAAAAAACAATTTTGATGGCCAACTCAAAATTCGTGATTCTTTGTTGATCACGGAGTCTGTTCGATATAAGCGCTTCCTTGGTTTTCTCTGGAAGACCAAACAGATAAAAAATAGGCAGCTTGACGTGTTAAGCCGCAATCCGCATACAGAAATACTTGATATTGAATATATTAAAATTGACAAATAGTGCGTAACGTACAACAAGAAGTTTGGAAAAATATCCCGGGATTTTCCGGGACGTATCAAATTAGCAACATAGGGCGCGTCAAGTCGTTTTATGGGTCGGAACATATACTAAAGCTGTCAAATAATAAATGTGGTTATCCAAAAGTAAGATTAAATGGAAAAACATATCTCGTACATCGTCTTGTCGCTTTGACTTTTATTCCAAATTTAGACGGGAAGCCGGAAGTGGATCATATCAACACGATACGTACAGATAACCGCGTAGAAAATCTTCGTTGGTCTACGCGAAAAGAAAACACTAACAACCCTGTGTCGTTATCTCATTATAAGAAAATGACGCAAGTATATAAGTTGAATGCCGGGAAGCGGAAAGCGGTTGTCCAGTTATTCGGCGATAAAATTATAGCCGAATATTGTGGTTTGAGAGAGGCGGAACGCGCAACAGGAGTTTCACATAGCAATATACAGAGCGCAATAAAAGGGAAATTTAGCCACGCTGGTGGATTCCAGTGGAAGTATAAGAATTAACATACTGTCATTCAAGATGTCGAATTAATAACAATAGAAGAATAGATATGAGCAAATTATTGACTGAACCCAAAAACGGGTATGTGAAACCGAAAGATGGTGTGAGTTCTGGGATTTACCCCAAGACTCTCGTCGATGCGGTATATAATGAAGAGAAAGGCGAATCTCTTTCTGAAACGCTGAAGAATCTGGAAACCAAGGGAAGTGGTGGTGGAAGCTTTGTTGAGATCAATGCGAATTGGGGAAATTTTGGTAATTCCGGTTTCGTTTGTTCTTCTAAGGAAGAAGCCCTGTCTTCTCTTGGCCTTTCCGAAGAGCTGTTTGACGCAATTCTTGACGGACAGTATGCGAATGCCTATATGAAAAATACTGCTTCTGGAACCGAAGATGATTATGATGTGACATCCATAAATTATTTTAAGCCGTTTAGGTACGTAAGCTCTGATATGACCGCGTCTAATGGTGCTGAAGTGATCGAAAGAGTTGTTAAATTTATGTTGTGGGATGTTGAAGTTAACGGAAGAATTATATATCCCATGTCTTACAATGATTGCGGCTCATACGGTAACTATTTTAGTCCGACATATAAAGATGGTTATCCCGAGACTCGTTTGGTCGGCTTCGGGTTCTTCCATCAGTGGCATCGGAAGAATGCAACTACCAAGGAAGATGAGGTGTTGGAAAATGTTTATGTTATTTTCGGATTAAGCACTTCTATGCAATAATAAAGAATATGAGCAGAATATTACCTATCAAGAAGTCGCTTGACGACAGGTTTATTAACGAAACGGATGTCATTACTGAATCCGCGCTGACGCAAGTGATTGAGAATCAGGGGGGAGGCGATTTGCGGATATTGAGATTGAATAAAACCTACCAAGAAGTCGAAAGCGCATTGCCTCATCCAAATAGCTATCAGGCGGCAGATGTTTGTCGAGAGATGGAGATATCGCAGCAAGAGCTTGATAATATATTTGATGGATATTATGATTTTATTATTGATCCAGATCAGACCACGCTAAAGTACCTTCAACACAACGGGGATATGCATTGGATTAGTATTAGCAATGGCGTTTTAGTGAAAGTTCTTGATGGCAGTGACGCAACTTATAGAACATGGTATGATTAAATTAAAACAATAATATTATGAGCAAATTGTTGACGAAGCCCAATCAGGGCTACACGAAGGCGAGTGAACAGACCGGCGGTGGGACTTATCCCAATACGCTGGTCGAAGCGGTTTATTGGGATAAGGAAGGCAAGTCGCTTGAAGAAGCATTGTTGGGTTCCACCGAGACTGCAATTCCCGTAGATGGTTTCGCTCCGAATATGGTTTATAACCTTGGAACAATTACAGATAATACAACGTTTCTGATGGCAGAAGGAGAAGATGGCAAGACAAATCATTATTTCTGGACTTTTGAGACCGGTTCTATTGCCCCGACAATTACATGGCCTTCAAATATCAGGCTATGGATCTGATGGAGTCGGATAAGGACAATACAGGATTCACGTTCACCAATCCATACGAGCACTGTGCCCTTATCGCCATAGGGCCTTCATCTGATGGATCAGAGTTCGTGAATACCCTTGTACATGAAGTGCATCATCTTGCAGTAGCCATCGCTTCGGAGCTTGGCGTGGACCTGGAGGGTGAAACGCCCGCATATATCGCTGGAGACTCTGCGCTTGCCTTGGCTGAAACCATCTGCGAAATGGGCTGTAAGCACTGCGAGTGACGTTCGCACACAATCAGCAATTAGGTCGTTTGTAAAATCGCAAGCGACCTTGTTGCGTATACAATCTTATTTGGCTTATCATAAGCGTTTCTTTTAACACTTTCCTCGCGCGTGTTCTTTATCTACATATTTGCGACAAATAATATAGGAGAATATTATGGAAGATTTGACATTTGACATTAACAGTTTGCTTTCCCCAGAGGAAGCCGATGCTCTTTTTGAAGGAAGAGAAACTGAAACTGCTGCTCAGCAGCCCGGCGCACCCGAAGAGGAGCGCGAAGAAGAGAAAGATGACGTAGCCGAGGAGAAGGAAGAAACTACTCCGGAGAAAGTAGGCAACGAGGAAAAACCCGGGAATGAGGATGCCGCCACCGATGGCGGAGGTTCTTCTCCTGATACGTTTTATTCTTCCATTGCCTACGCTTTGAGGAATGACGGTATCCTCCCCGATTTTTCCGATGACGATCTCGACAAGGTGAAAGCCCCAGAGGACTTCGCCGAGCTAATTGAGAAAGCGGTTACGTCCAAGTTCGATGAAAGGACACGACGTATTGATGAAGCGCTCGGCAACGGCGTGGCTCCCGATACGGTGCGTGCGTACGAACAGACGCTCCAGTATCTCTCCTCTATCAACGAGGAAGCACTGTCCGCAGAGGGCGAAGAGGCGGAGAACCTGCGACGCCAGTTGATTTACAATGATCTTGTGAATCGCGGATACTCTCAGGACAGGGCCAATCGCGAGATTGAGAAGTCCTTCAAGTCGGGAAGCGACATCGACGACGCCAAGGATGCGCTGGAAGCTCTGAACAAGTTCTATCGTGATGGATATGACAACGTGCAGAAAGAAGCCAGACAGCGCACTGAGGCAGCGAAGGCCGAACAGAAGAAGAATGCGGACAAGTTCCGCAAGATGGTTCTGGAGGACGAGATCAAGGTCGGCGATGATGCTCTTGACAAGAGAACGGCGCAGCGGGTGTATGACGCGGTTTCCAAGCCGGTCTACAAAGACCCCGATACCGGGCAGCTGATGACCTCCGTGCAGAAGTTCCAGAAAGAGAATCCGCTGGAGTTCATGAAGCAGATCGGTCTCTGGTTCGTGCTGACGAACGGCGGCAAGGATGTGTCCAGCTTCGCAAAGGCGCAGGCCCGCGTGGAGAAGAACAAGAACATCCGTGAGCTGGAGCGCAAGATCAATGCGACGCAGCTCAATGCTGATGGTTCTCTGCGTTACACGAGCGGTGTAGGTGGCGACACGGATCCGCTGCTCTCCGATGGTTGGAAAGTGGAGATGTAAGAGATAGAAACATTTGTTTAACTAATAGTATAGATTTATGCCAGGTCAAATTTCTAACACTCAGTTCACTGGTGTGACCGCGTGGCGTGGAACCGTTACCAAAGAGAATCACATCTATGGTCTGTTCCGCACCAATCCGCAGATGGCCAGTGACGTGATGACTGTTCTCATGAGCAGCATGTACCTTCCGACTCTTGACACGTATCTCTCCAAGGAGGTTCCCGTGCGTGAGTATGAAGATGATTCCAAGCTCCACTGGGATATCGTTACCTCTTCCCGTCGTAACATTCCCCTGAAGGAAGCCCGTCGCGCCGATGGTACTGTCGTGACTGCCGGTTCCGCCAATGTCGGTGTCGGCTTTGAGCCGTTCTATCTTGTGTTCCCCGTTGACTGGTTCGCTCTGGGCGAGGTTCTTTGGGGCGAGAAGAACGAGATCTACCCTGTGATCGTCAAAGAGGCTGGTCGCATTGAGGGTACGGATGTCGTTTATTGCGTTGAGCCGTTTGGCGCCAATGGTGCTCAGGGTATCCCTGCCGAGGAGCTGCTTGCTGGCAAGCGCTTCAGCTGGGCGTATGCTCCGATCCCGAGCAACTTCTCCCGCAAGGTTGGTGATGTCCGTTTCTCCAGCCCGGTGAGCATGAGCTCCGACTGGATGCATGTCCGTCTCCAGCACAAGATCGGTGGCAAGGAGATCGGCAAGCGTCTTGCCTGCCACATCCCTGTGTCCCGCGAGGTCAATGGTCGTATCGAGCGTACCACGGTTGACCGCTGGATGCTGAATGTCACCTGGGAGATCGAGAAGACTTGGGCCGAGTACAAGAACAACGCTCTGGATCGCGGTGTCTCCACCGAGCTCCCGAACGGCGAGTATTCCAACTTCGATCAGCTCAGCGGTATGGCGAATCGTCAGGGTTCCGGTTTCCGTGAGCAGCAGTCTCGTGGTAACATGGTGTACTACACCAAGTTCTCCCTGCCCCTCGTCGAGGATCAGCTTTATGCCCTCACCGCTGGCAAGATTGACTACAAGAAGCGTAAGTTCGTGATGCGTACCGGTGAGCGTGGCGCTATCCTCTTCTCCCGTGAGGCCAAGAAGGAGATGAGCGGCTGGCTCCCTCTCTACAGCGTCAACAACCCGTCCTACATGAGCAAGGGTCCTGAGACCAACTTCACCAATGGTAACGCCGCCACCATCGCTGACCTCCAGGTCACGAAGTGGCTCGCCGCTAACGGTCTTGAAGTTACCATCATGATCGACTCCAGCAAGGACGACGCCCAGACCAATAAGATCATGCACCCGAACGGTGGTACTGCCGAGTCCTACCGCTTCGACATCTTCTACGCCGCTGACGAGGATCAGCCGAACGTGCAGAAGTGCGTGCTCAAGGGCCAGAGCGAGTTCCGTGGATACCAGTGGGGTCCGTTCTACAACCCGTTCACCGGTCAGGCCAACAACAGCTTCGCGTCCTTCGACGAGGATGCCGCCGTGGTTCACTACAAGGCTACGATGGGTATTCTCATCTACGACCCGACCCGTTGCGTTTCCCTCATCCCGCGTATCCTTGAGGGTTAATTGAAAACAATAAAGGAGAAGAATAATTATGGAAGCTAAGAACAAGAAACAGGAAAAGACAGAGACAGAATTCAACGTGAATCCGCTCAAGAAAGAAAAAATCTATATTCGTTTCGTCCCGCAGAAGGTCGGAGGAATGGCAGACAACAAGAACCATGCGTTGTACGGTGGCCTTGCTGACGGCGCGAAGATTACCCTTTGCGTGCCGATGCTCCGCTCTACGGGTCGGTACAAGAACATCTTGACCAACGAAGAGAAGGAAGCAATCGAGAGTGCGATGCTGCTGGACGACAATGCTCTGTCCGTTTACAAAACCCAGAACAACTTTTGGGATAATTTCAAGGTTGAACTGACGAAGGAAGGTATGCATCTGGATCTTTCCGATCCGGAGGATTATCTGAAGTATGCGCTCATTCGGGCAAATGATGATATTGTTTGCTCGAGTGTGCAGCAGCTTCAGGATCGCCCCAAGGCAACGTACCGTTTCGTGATTGTGCGTGACAAGGAAGAGACCAATCTGGAGAACGCCCGTATGGACGCGACGATGGCGAGCTACAAGGAGTTTGGCAAGATTGATTCCGATCTTGATACCATGCGTATCCTTGTGGAGCTGCTGGATGCACGTCCTTATGCAGCCAACTCCCCTGCCGACTTCCTGCGCTCCCGCATCAATCAGCTCATCCAGGCTGACCCCAAGCGGTTCCTCAACTATATCACCGATCCGATGCTGCACACCAAGGTGCTCATCCGTCGCGGTCAGGAACTGGGCAAGATCAGCAAGCGTGGTGACTTCTATTACACCAAGGACGGTTCGCCGCTCTGTGAGAATGGAGAGGAGCCTACGCTGAGCATTGCGGCACGTTACCTCAACCTTCCTGCGCATCAGGACATCAAGTTCCTTCTTGAAAGTGAATTAGAGCAGACGAAGAAGTAATGAAATCTGTGACTGAATGGTCCACTGAGTTTGATATCTTGTGGAACAACATAATGAGCAACCAGGCTCCGGGTCTTACCAAATACGAGAAAAGCGTGTTCCTGACCCGGGCCGAGGAAGCCGTTGTTACCGGAATCTATCGCGGCACTGTCTCTGTTCCTTTTGAGGCGACGGAGGAAGTGACCGATTATCTCTCTCCGCTTGTCAAACAGGCAGATGGGGTATTGATAGATTCCGGCATTCATCACATCATTACCGGTTCATCTGTCTATCAGCTCCCGGAAGACTTGCTGTTCAGGACGTTTGAAAAATGCGTTGTTACGACTGACTGTGGCGACGTGGATGCGGATGTGGTCCCCGTGACTCAGGATGAGTTCTGGAGAACGCACCGCAATCCGTTCAAGAACCACAACAGCCGTCGCGTGCTTCGTCTCTCCTATGGTGAGGCGGTGATGAATGCGGAGAATCTGGATTATCATAAGATCTATTCCGAGCTGGTAAGCGCCGGCACGATCAAGTCTTATACGGTCCGGTATATCTGCAAGCCTGAGCCGATCATCCTTGAGGATATCCCTGCCGGTTATCCTTCTATCAACGGCGAGACTGAAGCCATGACCTGCAAACTCCATGAGAACCTGCATCAGCTCATTCTCGTGGAGGCTGTCAACCGGGCCAAGAGTGTTTGGGTTTCTTCCTAGTAAATTACAACTAATACATATAAGTTATGAATTTCAATACTAATCAGACTCGACAGCTGTATGTCGCGAAGGCCAAGAAGGATTCGCTGGCAGCTGTGTCCGCGAATGGCGATCTCGCTCTGCTGACCACTCAGAACGGCGACTTCTACTTCGTCTACAAGAACGCGGATGGTATCATGACTCGTTCCGACATGATCCCCGCCGGCAACATCGAGTATGTCACCAAGAAGACTGCTGCGAACATGGCCAAGAAGCTTCTGGCCTACACCGTGTCCCTGGACACCGATGCTTACAGTCTGGCTGATCTTGTTGGCAAGACTCTGACTATCACCGTCAATGTCCGTGAGATTTTTGACTATGATTCCGCCAACAGCATTCCTGTGGTTGCTTCCGTCAAGGTGACGAGCGCCATGAGCGCTGCTGCCGATTTCCACAAAGCTCTGGCCATCGCTATTGCCAAGGCCATGCCGAAGAACAAGGAGTATCCTTACTTCCGCGTCTTCTCCAGTGGTTCGGAGGTCACTGCTTCCACCGCTGAGGCTGATGTGACTGGCGCTGCTGCCGGTGTCGTCCTCGTGGCTACCCCGCAGAAGTGGGTGCGTGGCAAGCTGTCCGGCGAGCCTCATCAGCTCTCCGTCTCCTTCAACATCGAGGATGAGGCTTGGGGCAAGGTTGAGGTCGCTGCGTCCGCCATCACGGGCTATACCGAGATCCCTGCCACTTATGAGCTGGCTGACCTGGAGTATTTCTGCTACGGCGAGCGCGGCGATTACTATCGCGGCTTCAACTGGCCGAACAACTACGAGCCGACCTACATCATCAATCCTGCCGACACGACCACCAGCTACGACGTGCTGACTGTCCAGTATTTCTGGCAGGGTCATGCTGAGAACATCCAGAAGTCCCCGCGTACCATCCAGATCGCTGGCCCTGCTGCCGCGATCACCGCTTGGGAAAGTGTTCTTAATGGCGACTAAGCCCGGTCAAAGGATTTTCTTTGGGTTAGAATAAGTAAGGGAGTTTGGAGTAAAATCCAAGCTCCTTTTCTTATTACTTTTGGTCAAATGAATAAGTTATGGTAAAGTTTGACGAATTGCGAATCTCGGATTGCGGTAACTATCTGACGATCGAGTGTCATATCGAGAATTACGACGTGTATTCCGAGATGTATATCAATACGGTTTATCTTGAGTATTACAAGAACCGTGGTTCTGTCGGAGTGCCGAGCGAGCATTCGCTGCTGATCTTCGAGAATCACAATGAAACGCCTTCTGACGTGCGTGCCGTGCGGGTTCGCGTGGCACTCTCTGATCTTCCGTCTGATTTTGGGACGAACGTCTTTGAGGGTGGGCTGTTCTATGTCTATGTGAACTGTGATGGCAATCTCCCGGCAGAGGTTTCTACGATGCATTGTAGCTTTGACAACACGCAGGCCGTCGGAATCATCGTGGACTGGAAAGCACTTTATAAGCAGATCATGCCGTATGTAGCGAAGCTCTCCCAGAGCTGCAACCCATGCGATTCACCTTCCGGGTTTGAGCACATGATCCTGCTTTGGAACGCATTTAAGTTCGCGGTGGATACTTGCGACTGGGTGCAGATAGATCGAATCTGGGGTGAGCTGATGGGGACGACCACGACTGGTCACGTCAGTTCTGGTTGCGGTTGTTTTGGTAGATAATTGTACGGAATATGGTACAACTGATTTCAAAGGAAAAGGCGGAAGAGGTTCTGGTGAACTACATTGACCTTCTGATGCAGACGGGATATGTTCGCGCCGGTCTGGTCAGGAAGATGCTGCTCTATACGTTTCTGATTGATTTCGTGGAGTACATGCATGCTTTCATTGATGAGAACGATTACAAGCTCATCGAGAACCTGCTCGCCAAGCTCTTCGCCGGCGGAAACTGCATGCTCCCCTATCCTGTGTTCTGCACCAAATGCGCGACGCTTGGAAGCACGGACTACATGACCGATTTCGCTACACGCATCACGGAGGTGCTGAATGGTGGGGATGACAGAATCTCCGAAGAGAACATCATCCGCACCACAAATGGATACTATGGAGATAAGCGTTATGCTCCGAAAGAAGAAACAGAAGGAAATTAGTAGATATGGCAACGTTTCGTGAGATAATCTACATGGCATTGGATCTTATCAAGGAAAGGTCAAATGATGCTTATTACACTGAGGAACACATGCTTTTCTTGGCGAAGCACTTCCGCACCTATCTGCTGGAGCGCAAGTACAAGAAATCTCGCAATAAGGCGTTTCAGGCCGTCTCCGGAGAGAACACGCAGCAGATTTGTGTCGGTCTTGAGAAGGCCGATCTCCTGCCGTTCGGATGTAGCGGTTCATGGTTGAAATCGACGGAGAAAATCCCGGGCACACTGGAGATTGGCAATCTGAAGATTTCCACAGTCAACGAGATGCTGCACAGCAATGTAACAATGATCCCTGCTGAGCGCATGCCGTACGTAGGATATAACAAGTGGCTGAAGAACATCATCTATGCTGCGAAGGGCGCGGATGATTATCTGTACCTCTCCAGCATCAATCCGCAGTTTCTCTTCCTGAAGAACGCGAAGCTGGAAGGAATTTTCTCTGATCCCGAGGAAGCTGCGAAGATGGCTTGCGATGACTCAGGTGAGACGATCGCGTGCGACGTTTTGGATCAGGAGTTCCCTCTGGAGTCAGCGCTTGTCCCAAGCTGTATCGAGCTGATGGTACAGGAGATCGCAGGGCCCAGGTTCGCTCCGGAAGACAAGGCCAATAATGCCAAGGATGATCTTGGCGAAGTCGGGCTCTCCAGCGCCAGAAGCGCCGCTCCGGTGGAAAGGACGGAAGTTCGGAACAGAAGTGCGGCTACTGAAGCAGAAGAGTAATGAAGCTGGCGTTTAGTAACGAAGCGAAGTATACAGATTTCGCACCGGGGTATGAGTTGTACCTGAGACGGAACCGCACGGGCAATCCCGTAGACGAGGCGACATACCGGAGAGTCCTGAAAGCGTATTGCAAGATGATGGCAGAACGGTTGCAGAATGATGGCATTGTGGATTTGCCCTGCGGTCTGGGTTCCATCAGTGCAGCGCTGATCCGCAAGAAAGCGCAGTACAGGAACGGCAAGTTCGACGGATATGGTGCGATGGATTGGAAGACTGGGAAACGCGATGGGAAACTAAAAGCTTTCGGGCTGGTCTTCCTGCCGAAGCATGAGAAAGGATCGCTCAGAAGTTATGGGTTTGTCGGGAACAGACGGTTGTTCCAAAGAATGAAAGAGATGTATTCCGGGTATGACTGCCCGTGGACACCGATAGAATTTAATGATGAAATGATATGATACAGTCAACTAACATACGGCGGATTCTGGATAGGATCATGCGGCATCCGATGCTGCGTGACATTCCGTTTGAGACCGCTGTCGAATATACGGTGGATTTTATCTCCCTGCTGGGAGCTCCGGCTATTTATGACGAGAAGACGGCAGTCGTTGAAGTCAATGATTGGCGCGGACAGCTGCCGTGTGATTTCGTGAAGATGATCCAGGTGCGTATTGCTCCGAAACAGCATAACTGCCGCTGGGATCATGTCGGCGTTCTCCCCTCTATGGTTTACCGCAAGGCTGGTCATTCATTCCATTTCTCGGAGTATAAACCTAATGCGGGCTACACCGGAGAGCTTACGTACAAGGAACAGGGTATGGTCATCTTCACTTCCACGAGGGACATTGACGTGGAGATCGCATATACCGCATTCGCCACAGATGACGAAGGCTATCCCCTGCTGCCTGACAACGCGAGCTTCCTCCGCGGGCTGGAGAATTACATCAAGTTCCAGTGGTTCACCATCAAGTTCGATATGGGAGAGATCTCCAAGGACGTAATGGAGCGTACGGAGAGAGAATACGATTGGGCTGTTGGTGACGCGCAGAGCGAATTCGCCAGACTTGATCTTGACAGTGCGGCTACGTTGTTTGATTCCTTCAAATCGCTTCTCCCGAGGAACAACGAACATTGGAAGGCTTTCTTTGATAATGGCGCGACCGAAGTTTGGAAAAGGCATTAGGATATGAAGAAAAAGATATTCACTCTGCACAATCGCGGGATGAACCGCGACATGTCTGTCTCCAAGGCGGGCGAGACTTCGGTCTACGAGAATCACAATATACGTATCCTTGCTAGGGATAATGACACTACGCTGTCCGTGACCAACGAGCGCGGCAACAAGGAGATTCCGCTGACGTCCGTCGTGGGTACGCTCATCGGTTGGAACGTCCTGAAGGATCATCTCATCCTTTTCACCTACGATGCAGACGGTGAATCTGTAACGGACAGAGATCGAATCTACCGCGTCGAATACAACCAGGGAGAAGATCCGGAGTTCAGCGTTGATCTGCTCTTCCACGGGTCGCTTGATTTTGATGACGAACATCCGATCGAATCTGTCGTTTATTTCGAGTCCGAGAATATTCAGAAGATCTACTGGGTGGACGGCAAGAACGTCCTCCGCATGATGAACTTCATGGATGAGGATATGCCGTGGTATGATGCCCAGAGCGACACATATGACAATACCTATTTCGATTCCAACCGGCAGATAGAATTCGGCGTTACTGCAACGATAGAGAAGGACAACTCCGGGAATCCGCGTCCGAATGGTGTTGCACAGTATTTCCTGACGTATTACAATGAACACGGACAGGAGACAGGATATGCGTGGGTTTCCGACTTGGTTTATCTATCCCCCATCGGATATGGCGGAGCGGCTGATGATCAGAACAATAATAGAATTACGATCAATCTTTCCGGACTTGACGAGCGATTCAAAGGATACAGGTTGTATTCTATTGAGCGCATATCTTACAACGGAACGGCTGTAGCATATCTTATTGCCGATGGTCTCGTTCATGATGAGGTCATTGTAGTTGACGATGCTGCTCATCGTGAGAGTATTGATACTACAAGTTTGCTTTATCTCGGAAGCCAGAACGTTACTCCTGGCACGATGACTCACAAGGATCAGACTTTATTCTTGGGCGATCTTGTTCTTGACACTGATTCTTATCTTGGCTTGGAACGTACAATTCGTTCTACGATGTTTGATGGCGACAGGAATGAAGATGAATCTGTCTGGGAAAGCACGCAGATAGAGTTTGATTATTCCGAGAGCATAGACGGAACAGATATTCCTGATATTCCATATACGCTTGCGCCGAACGTCTACAGCGAGAACAACCAACTCAAGCTTACTTCGTCGCAGATTCTCTCATTCAAGGGTAATGAGAAATATCGTTTTGGTCTTGTATTCCAGACGAAGAACGGGATCAAGACTCGCGCCTTCTGGATTGGCGACAAAGTGAATCCGCTTTATCCCGTGATTGATGTCGCTGGCGGTGTTATCAAGCGCGTTATCGCAAAGTGCACGATTCCGCAGATTGTCATAAATACGGCGCTCAATGCGGATCTTTACACTGTCCAGCTTGTGATTGCGGAAGCATCTGATGCTGACAGATCCATCAAGGCCCAAGGCATTGTCAACCCTACGGTGTTTAACACGTGGGACAGGTTCAATGATCGCGTGTTTGCAATGCCCTCCTGGTTAAGTCGTCCGAGGAATTCTAAGTATGCGTATCAGCATTTCGAAGCTATCCACAAGTCTGACAAGTGTACTGGCGAGCTAGAGTGCGGCTACTGGGAGCAGACTTCTGCGCATCCTTATTATCAGCTCAAGACTTCTTCGACGAATGTTCCCGACGCGAGCGCGGATGAGTATGATGGCGTTCCTGATTACGATAGGATTCTCTTCTTGCCATATCTTCGCGCGAAAAACGATTGGGGCCAATATTGGGAATTCAATGTTTATTTCGCCTATGTAAAAGTCAGTTTTCTTCTTGATACCCAGGCGGCAATAGACGCATTGAATAATTATAATTTCCAGACCGAACAGTTTGAATGGGGAACTGGCGTGAAAGAAATCGAAACAAGTCAAGAACCGAATTTCATTTTGCGTGGTTTCCGTGGTAGGGCTTTTTCTGGACAAGACAAACGCGATAGTGTCATAAAGGCAGCATATACGGCGTTCGTTGATATGCTCAAGGGGCCTGAACTTAATCTGCCGCAAGGGCTGATTGCTATGGTCTCTTCAGAGAGGTTTACCACGTGGTGCAATGACGCGTGTGAACATGGTGGAGAACTCCGGTTTTATAACATCGAATATTCGGACGCGATTGCGGTTCAGGCGACCACTGATGTCGAGGCATTGTGGGAAGTAGCGAATTACTATCCTCAGGACGGTTCTGCCGATAGTCGTTGGTACAACTTAAGCGCCAGCCGCAGCGGACAGCCCGGGAGTGAACAGGCTGCACTTTATAAGAAACATATGATGTTTGTTGACGAGAACATCATCACGCTTGACTCTCCGGAGATCTCTTACGAAAGCGCGTCGATCGACAATGCTGAATACAAGCTGCGCCTCGTTGGTCTGGCACGTATGTCAAACATCGTTTCAGACTACACCGTAGATGCTACACATGGGTTGCTCGCTGGACAAAATCTGATTCAAGAGAACTTCAACACCAACAAAAATTACGTTGGAGGCATTCTGGCTTGGCCGCTTTGGAAAGAGACCGGGCTTGTCGAGGAGGAACGCGATACCGAGCATGGCGATCCGGAGATTCCGTCGGACATCAGGAAACGTACCCCAGACGATTACAACAAGGTCGGTGGTGTTGTATCTTACTGGTTACACATGTTCGGCAAGACCGGCAAGATTGACGGTTTCAACGTTGCGCAGACGGAAGAAAATGAAGGTGCGGGCAATGAGTCTTATCTGAACAGCAAGGTTTTCGCTAACCTCAACTATTCTACCGAGACCGTTTACAATCAGAATCGCGCAAATGATACGCTGAATGAATACGTTCCGCAGTCTCTCCGTTGCTTCAATCAGACTTCAAGTCAGTATATGCAGATTAATGTTGGGTCTACCAGGCATTATTATGATGGCTATATTGACGAGGCGTTGATGACGCCGGGTGATTGGAAGTATCCTATCCTTTATAATTACGGAGAGAACGCCCCTGTGGATGACTTCGAGTCTGCGAGCAAGTATCTGTATTCCAATCAGCCAGTACAACTCTCGTATGCTTCCAACCCGCACGCAGTGATTGTTCTTCCTACGGAGCTTGATACGGCGAACAAATACTACACGCAGACCGTTCTTCCGAGGATGCCGCTTGATCCTGTTTATAGTTTCCCACAGCGTTCAGAACCCGTTGGAACTGAACCTGGATATTCCGGTGCGCTTATCCCTTGGCTCGAAGACTATGAAGCTTTACCGGGAATTTTCATTGACAATCTGGCCCAGACTTTCCAGTTGCAATCTTACAACCCTGAGACTGGAATCGGTTCGTTCCAGCTATGGTATCAGGATCTTGCACCAATCATGCAGAATCCCGAAGTTGAGCTGCAACGCATCAAGACGCTTTGGAATAAGGCACTGGATTACTTCGGGTCGCGTAAGGTATACACGATTATCACAGCGCGCGACAATAACGTTCTTACCAGGTACTTCGTCTGCATCAATGATTTCACGTACAAAGCGGCGCTCAATATTATTGTCAACAATGCATCTGTCTTGGGGGCTACGGTAAGCGATTCTCTTGAACGGGATTTCTTGTATGCTGAATTCGTTACGACGAGTGATGATCCAACCGTTGTTGACTATCGCACCGTGGATCTTGTTGACGGAAGTTCCGTGTCTATCGGTTCTGATTATCCGTACATTGATTATGCGGTTGAGCAGAACATGTTTAGTTTCCAGCCCGATGCATCAGCCTCAACGATAAACAATACCGACAGGTATATGTTCATTGGCGAGATTTACAAGGATTTTGATGCGACTGGTGTGGTTGACACCCGGTATGGCGGCATTGCGGAATCAGCTATCCAGAACAGCAAGTTCATTCCCGCTGGGCCTGCATATGACCTCAACGCAATGCCGGCGAATAATATCATCCACGCCAATCAGGGAGATACTTACTTCCAACGCTGGGATGACCTGCGCATCAAGCCGCTGTCCAAGGATGATACGAATCAGGTAATTGATATTGTTTCCGTGATGCTGGAGACCCATATCAACCTTGATGGACGCACTGATCTGCAACGAGGGATCAAAGAGATCGCTTCTATCGACACGGAGCAATTTGGAAGCCTGAATCGGGTTTATACTCAGAAAGACAATTTCATCACAAAGCATGACTTGAATGATGATTATGATTATGGCGCATATCGTTCAACCTTTACGTGGACGCTTGAGAAGCACGACATGGAACAGGTTGATGCGTGGACGCACATTACTTTAGCAAATACGGATAATCTTGATGGAGATAAAGGGTATTGCAGGGCCCTGCGTCGATTTCAAAACAGCATTATCGCGTTTCAGGACAAAGGTATTGCTGAGATTCTTTTCAATTCTCGTACGCAGATTTCCACGACTAATGGTGTTCCTATTGAGATTGCGAACTCCGGGAAGGTAGATGGCAAGCGGTACATCACCAATAAATACGGTTGCATCAATAAATGGTCTATCGTTGAGGGTAAGTCCGCGCTGTACTTCGTGGATAACATCAATAAGGCGATGCTTGCTTTCAATGAAGGAATCGAGAACCTTTCTACCAAGTTCGGATTCTCTGTCTGGTTCAAACGGCACAATTCGATGAGTCCGTGGACTCCGAAGAGCTTCGAGAATTTCGTGGCGTACTATGACCGCGTGCATGCAGACGTCTATCTGGTGGGTGATTACGCGAACGAACCGTGTATCGTATATAACGAGAACCTTGGTGCATTTACGAGTTTCTTCGACTACCGTGCCGTTCCGATGATGGTAAACGTTGAAGACAAGTTCGTTTCCTTCGACAACCATAAGCTTTGGCTTCAGAACGAAGGGCTGTACTGCAACTTCTTCGAAACCCAGTATGATTTCTGGACGACCTATCGTGCGACTCCTGATCCGTATGGAGACAAGATTTGGACGAATCTGGAGTATCGTACGGACTTCTATCGGACGCTGGATGCCGATGGATCGCTTGAAGCGAATGAGAGTGAAATGATTGACCATGAGCGCTATCTTGCCGATGAGACATTCGACAGGCTCTTGGTCTGGAATGAATACCAGCAAACCAATGAGTTGGATATCACCAAGCAAGGTATTGACAACTATCCGGATGTTCGAAAAGATTTCCGAATTTGGCGCTTGGATATTCCACGGGCTGCGCAGACAGAGCAGAATCCGTATGGTTTTGACAGAATCCGCAATCCGTGGGTGCATATCCGGCTGAAGAAAATCGTGGATGCCGAGCAAGGAGAGAACCAGGATCTCGCTCAGATACATGATGTGAACGTAATATACTACGAATAGGTATGGAAGATCTGGATTTGAGTTGGCTGGATTATAATCAGGATGCGCTTAATGCCGCACTGACTCAGCAGAACTGGAACGCCATCAATATGGAACGGACGAATCGTCTGTACAATGGAATGGCGTCTGGTCTTGGTGCTCTTAGCGGTCTGTCTGGAGCAATCCTGACGGGGCAGCAGCTTCAGAAGGTAAATGATACTCCGTGGTTCGATGCCCAACTCTATGACTTGCAGTCTCTTGGTAGCCGTGATTACAACGATGCTAACGGGCTTGCGAATACTATGGCGCAAAACAATTACGGTGTCCATCAAAACTATCAAGATAGACGGGGCTTGACCAAAGGTCAGGAAGCAGGCCTGATTGGGACCTCTGCGCTTTCTGGGGCAGCTGCTGGTCATGCTATTGGAAAGAACTTCGGGCTTATCGGTGATATTGTTGGTACTGGGATTGGATTATTTGGCGGTGGTATCAGCGGCTGGCTTAATATGAATGAAGGTCGTCGTGCTGCGCGAATTCAGACTGGCTATGACAACTCTCTTGCGAATGTAGCTCAGAACAATGCCGGATTGACGTATCAATCTGAAGGGGAAGAGATTGCCGACTTCAATCATCGAGGTCTTGCTTCTCACGTTGTCAGGAATGGCGGACAGATAGAAAGAGAACAAGAAACCGTTCAGCAGTTTGCGAATCGTGTTCTCGGCAAAAAGGATTCAATTCTTCCTAAGAGGACTTTGTGCAAGGGTGGCGTAATGGTGAAAGTAAAAATGAAATAGATATATGGCTGATTTCAATACTCACGGCGGATATTTCTCTCCTGCCGGTTACATGAGGATCAATGAAGGTGGATCACACGAGGAGAATCCCAATGGCGGGGTCCAGGTCGGTGTTGATCCGCAGGGCGTTCCTAATATGCTCGAAGAGGGCGAACCCGTGTATAAGGATTTCGTGTTCTCTGACAACATCAAGGCCCAGGAACAGTTTCTTGTTGAGGCTGGTCTTCCGAAACGTTTTGCTGGCAAGCTCTATTCCGAGATCGTAGACGAGCTTTTTGCAGAAGCCGAAGAACGACCGAATGATCCTATCTCTCGGAACGGGCTGGATGCGATGCTCTCCCGTGTCGCTCAAGCGCAGGAAGCACAGAAATCGTCCGAAGAAGAGGCGCAGCTGATGGAGGAGATTCAGAATATGTCTCCGGAAGAGTATGCGGCGCTGGAGCAGGCGATGATGGCACAGGAACAGCCCGTTGAACAGTCTATGCCAGCCGAGGAGATGGTCGCTCCCGAACAGGTGGCAATGGCTCCGGAGGAACAGATACAGCCGGAGATGATGCCAATGGGTTATGCACTGGGCGGAAGATTGTTTGCTCGGGGCGGCGACGAAGACGATCCGCCTTATCAGCCTCCCCTTCTCTTCAATCCGGAAACCGGAAGCGCATACGTCCAAGGTCATGCTTATGCGCCGGCTGGAGAAATTGCTCCGGCTGTCGTGACGGCATATGGACCCAACCCCGTGCGTGATGCCATTTACGAGGGGCAGCGCGCTTTCCTTCGCGGCGCTGGCGATATTGGAATGGATATTGCGTCAATAATTCCCGAGACTGCTCCACTTGTTGCTGCGCGCGATGCTTATCAGGCGTACCGCGATTTCGGCGAAGGAAATGTATGGGGTGGTATTGCTCATTCCGGCTTGTCGCTTGCTGGTGCTGCTCCTTTGTTCCCTCGTCTGGCTGGCGGATTACATAGAACTGGTCGCGGTGCTCTTCGTAATGCTACATCCCACGCTAAAAAGGTTGGGGAAGCTGCGAACAAAAGCGCACAGGCGGTCGATGCAACCCGCGCCGGCATGAATGCAAGTCGTAACGCCGTTGGTGATGCCTACGACAAATATATTGCACTACTCGACAAGATGGATACAATTACTGATGCCGAACAGATGACGGCAGCGCGTGAGGAAGCAGAATCTCTTCTAAAAGAACTTCGTTCTAGCCGGAAAGATTTGCATGGTGATTGGTTTAAGCTCCAGGGAGAGAAGATCGCAAAGCTCTGGAACAAGACTCGTCGTGGCGTTGCGAATGCAAATGAATCTGCATGGCGCGGAATTACTGGCAATAAATCTTCCAAAGCAACTACGCAAAAAGCTGTTGAAGCAGGATCCGACGCTGCGAAGACTGTTGGCACGGCAACTGAAGTAGCAAACGCACCGACGCCGAGCGCGTCAACGACAAACAATGCAAATGTCGCTTTGCCTCAAAACAAAAATTGGTTTCAACGGAATTGGAAATGGGCTGTCCCGACAGGACTTCTATTGACAGATAGTATTCTTGAAACCACGCCAGTCGGCGGCGTGGTTACTAATTATAATAGGTTTTTTGGAGACTCCGATACCACGAAGAATTTCGATGCGTCCAACAATAACGAAAGTCCGGAATTGGTTTCTTTCGAAGATTTCATTAATGGCTTTGCCTGTGGTGGCGTCATGAATAAGTTTGAGAACGGAACCCGTTATGGACGGACTCCTGATGGTCAGCTTGTTCAGATCGTTGACAGAACGGACGGAAATGGAACTACTTGGCAGGAATATGTCCCTGTTCAGGAAGCGGGGAATATTGATGCTGCAAACATTGTAAGTCTTCCGCAAGTTAATGTGACTTATAATCGTCCCGTCGCAAGCGCTCCGCACGCATTTATGATTCCGTATGGCGCAGGTTTTGGTGGAGGCGTTCGTGGAGGATTAAGCGGCAATGTTTATGCTGTAAATTCAGGTACTGCTAACGGAACAGCAATTGGTGGCGGCGCACGAGGAAACATGTATGATCTTGGAGAACTCTCTGAAGCGATTGTTTATCCGTCGGCAACTGGAACCGTTTCTGTCGGTGGGATGATGCCGCAGGCAGAAGTTGTCGGTTATCGTGGATCGTCAAATGAGCCAATTCCGGATGCGACCACAAATGAAGCGGTTGTATATGGTTATCGTAGACCGCAAACCGGTTCTTCTGCTATCAAACCCGTTGGCCCTACCACAATGAGTGATGAAGAACTTGACGCAATTATTAAAGGGCGCGAGCTTGGTTGGCAACTTCCCAGTTTGCCTAATGTTGTTAATGGTAGGGCAGCTACGAACAGCGTTCCTTTTGGATATAATGATTGGGCTGGAAACAGATTTGCATCAACGGTAGAGCCGGAAGACGAGCCGGTTCTCGCAGACCCTAAACGTGGTCGTCCTTCTGTTCTCTCCACATTGCCTCGTTATGCCGGAGCGATTGGTAGCGGATTGCTTGCCCTTAATACTCTGCTTCAGCAACCGGATCATTATGAAGATACGCCGATCCGTCCCGCCCTTCCTACGGGCAGAATTCTCCTGCAAGACCAGCGATATATGCCGCTTGATCAAAATGCAATTACGAATCAGATGCAGGCGCAAAATACTGCAAATGCGCGTGCGATCATGAATTCCGGTGCAGGCCCGTCAACTGGAGCCCTGATTGCCGCGGCAGATTATACTGGAGGTCTGAATCTTGGTAATGCTCTTGGAAACGTATGGCAAGCTAATAATCAGGAACGTAATCGCGTAATCTCCGCCAACAACCAGAATGCCGCGACACGTGCTCAGTTCTATCGCGACCTTAATTCGCAGCGTGCGCAGATTCTGAACAATATGGCGCTGTATAATAGACAGAATGCTCTTCGTGTTGCGATGCTTAACAATCAGGCGGAACAGGATAAGTACAATGCCTTTGGGCAGAATCTTGGTAATTCGTTGAAAGCTTTGTCCGATATTGGTTGGGAGAATGCGAATCGTGAGTTGATAAATGGGAACACGGCCCTTGGTTTTGGTCTGAACGGATTCAATCCATATTATAAAGGTCCCGATTGGCGAAATAATCGTTCATGTGGCGGATTTATCAAGCCTTATAAGAAAAACAAGTAGTTATGTCAAAGTATATTGTAACAAGCGACTCTTACTTCCGTCCATTTTCTTATGATGAAATGGTCAAGCCGTTGCAGCAGATGACAGATGCTCATAATGCTGCGGCGGATGCATATGACCAGCTCTCTCTTGAGACGGAGGCGCTGAGGAATTACATCTCCGAGAATGAAGATGATAAGCAAGCAAAGGCGATGTATGATAATTATATCAACAAGCTTCATACGCTTCAGGATAATCTCTGGAATCGCGGATACAATACTGGTACACGCAGAGATCTGTCTGCGGCAAGAGCTGCTTATGCCAGTGATATTACACGACTAAAAACAGCCGTTCAAACGCGTCAGGAACGCAGCAAAGAGTATTGGGACGCACGTCATAAGAATCCGGATCTT
>Ga0256405_10004428_pt1 | contig 26267 bp, 32 predicted proteins | sample RumenRJG_02DNA_FD_189096 | JGI IMG/M metagenome (GOLD analysis project Ga0256405, IMG submission 189096) | Bovine rumen microbial communities from Lethbridge, Alberta, Canada - RJG_02 | ecosystem: Host-associated > Mammals > Digestive system > Stomach > Rumen | place: Canada: Alberta... | reverse complement strand
AAATGTAGTTGAGCCATAGTTTTACTCCTTTGGTTGATTGGTTGTGGTGACTATATTTTAACCGAAAGGAGCAGCTATGTGCTCATTTTTTATTAAATTGAATTTACACCATTATATGGCCATTATCCGATGTTTCTTTGCTTTTATCCAAAACACCATTTTTTCCAAAAAATGGATAAAAGCAAATACCCCATAAGGTATTTTTTGCAAATAAAAACAGTCCGAACATCGATTTATCATGAACAGACTGTATTTTTAAGTGTATAACCACATCATTTTATTCGTTTTGCAAAAAATCTTTATCCATTTTCCTTGATTCCTGCGGCTTTTGGATAAACGCAGTTCGGATGCTCGTAGAGGTTGCCCGTCGTGAAGTAGTTGTACGACCTGCAGCCCCCTGCGCAAAACATCCCCTTCTCACAATTTTTGCACGCACCCGACAGGAGCTCCGCGGTGAAACCTCTGTTGTATTTGAAGGCTTCCGGGTCTTCCCAGATCTCGCGGAGAGACTTCTCGCGAAGGTTCCCTTCGTTAAAGCGTTCGTCGTACATGGATTCGCACCCACGTACGTTTCCCACGCTGTCGATACCAATCGACGCGAGCCCCGCGCTGCAGCCTTTGAAGTAAGCGAGGCCGGATCTATTGCCGCGGATCGATCCTTCCGACTCCGAAAAGTATCCGATGTTATCAGCGACCCCTATATCAAAGCCATCGTCTGCCAAATGCTTCTCCACGAAGCGCACGGCCTTCAGGTGGTCGAAGTCATAATCGACGCCCAACCCCGAGGCGTTACCCATGGGTGAACAGGCCTGGAGCTGCCAGGCGAAGATATCCCGGTCAGCCAGTTCCTCATACATATCATCCAGGCAGTCAATGTTCATGCTGTTAAGCGTTGTTATGACCGACACAGGTATCCCCGCTCCGCTCAAAGCATCCACAGCAGCGAGAGCCCTGTCATAGCTGCCTTCCATGCGAAGGTAATCGTGCACCTCTCGCACACCGTCTATGGACACAGCCACAGATTCGATCCGGACTGCCTTGAGCTTATCTATGTGCTCCGGACTGAAGTCATAGCCATTGGTGATTATAGCGCAGTTCATGCCGGAAGACGTGATGGCTCCCACCACCTCAGCCCAGTCAGAGCGCATAAAAACCTCGCCACCTATGAGGTTCACCCTCCGGCAGCCGAGGTCTTTTAACTGTCTCACCACGTCCAGACATTCAGTTGTCGTCAGTTCGTTCTCCCTGGCGCGCCCGGCACGGGAACCGCAGTGCCTGCAGCTGTAGCAGCAGGCCAGCGTGATCTCCCACACGCAGGACTTAAGTCTGAATCGTACGCTCATTTTTTGATCTTACCCATTATCTTAGAGAGCAGGCCCTTCGGAGCAGGCGCAGCGTAGATCGCCCTCATTTTGCCGTACTCGTCCTCGGAAACAGCATCAGCCGCATCCTTCACCGTCCTGACCGCTTCCCTGATCTCCTTCTGCACGTTTTCCTTAGCGCGTTTTCCGAAGTATTCGGGCCCGGCATACAACAACGTCATCGGCTTGTCTTTTTTATCGAAATACTCAGGTCCGGCATACACCCCAGATATGGCCTCATCCTTTTTATTTACGGGCTCAGGTCCGGCATACACCCTTTCCATAGACTTTTTCTTTGTTTCGAAGTACTCAGGCCCGCCGTATACGTCTTCCATATTGGATGCATCAGCAAGAGATGACCCGCAGCTCGTGCAGAACCTGGCTCCTGCCGGCACCTTATCACCGCAGACGGGGCAAAAGACATAACCGCCCTCTTCCGCGTAGTTCTCAGGATATTTCTTATTCTCAGCCATGTCAGCCTCCTTTCAAAGATGTTATCCATTCAGTTGCAAAATCAACCAACAGTTGCCGACGCTGAAACTTACAGATTGATCTCGCCCTCGGCAAGCATCACGCCTCCTCCGCCGACTCTGATCAGGCACTTGTCGCCATCCACCTCGATGTGTGACTCGATGACGGAAGGCCTCTTCATCTTCTCGCCCTGGATGAATTTGCAGTCGTCGCCGGACTTCACGAAACCGTTCAGATATCCGTAGTAGGTCAGCGCGCCGTTTGAAGTACCGGTCGCGGCTTCCTCATCGATATCATAGAGCGGAGCGAAGTTCCTCACGTGGCAGGTCGCATCATCGCCGTCCCGGGTGAATGCGTGTACTCCCACTACTTCGTATCTCGCACTGAGATCAGAGAGAGCTTTAAAGTCAGGATCGATCGCTTCCAGGTCAGCCAGTGTGGGCACCGGCATCATGATGTCGGGAAGTCCCGTGGATACCATCTGAGGAGTGAGCGCGAGGCCCCTTGCCTTCAGATCATCGTAGTCCAGACCCATGATGGTGTAGAGCTCCTTAAGAGCATCATACTCCGTGATCTCATTGATCTTGACGGGTGTCGCCATGTCCATCAGCACGCGCTGTCCGGAAACGGAAATGTTCAGGTCGCCTGAAATGGTGTGGTTCATGAAGTCGCCGTCACCGATGTATCCGCCGTACCTGAGAGCCGCAAAGGACCCAATCGTGGCGTGCCCGCAAAGCTCAACCTCCGCAGCCGGCGTGAAGTATCTGATGTTGAATTCGTTATCTCCCAGGCGCTTGATGAAAGCGGTCTCGGAATATCTCAGTTCAGCAGCGGTCTTTACGCAGGTCTCATCATCCGGAAAGTCCGCGCCCTCCGGCAGGATGACAACCCCTGCGGGATTTCCGCCGAATAATGTATCAGTAAAAGCATCAACGATGTAAAATTTCATTTTTGCCCTCCTTTAACGCATTGAATATCTAAATATATGATAATCTCAGCGGGCGGATTTTGCAACGGAAAAATCTTGCCAAAACCACCCCCGGCTGATAGAATACACGGTATGATATATCTTTTACTCGCAATAATTTCAAGCGCGTCCATCTCGCTGGTCTTCAAGTTTTTCGGCGACCAGCAGGGAAACCGCTACGGCATAATCATCGGGAATTACCTGACCTGCATCCTGATCTCGCTCGTAATGATCGGCGATATGAGCCTGATACGAAACGCCGCGCCCGTGACATTTCTTTGCGGTGCTGTAGGCGGCGTGCTCTTCGTGGCGGGCCTGGTCTTCATCCAGCTGTCGGTAGCCGCAAACGGCGCCACCCTCACCTCCGCCTTCGGGAAGCTGGGCGTTATGGTCCCGCTGGCTTTCAGTTTTTTGATCTTCAAAGAACAGCCGGCAGTCATCCAGGTCGTGGGTATCGTGATCGCGCTGGCCGCGCTTATAATAATGAACTCGCCGGATAAGAGCGCAGAAGCATCGGCCGCACCTAAGACCTACTCCTTTACCCTGCTGATCCTTACGTTCCTTGCGAACGGCCTGGCCGACGCCATGTCCAAGGTCTTTGAGCAGGTTGGTCCCCGTACAGACGACAGGGTCTTCATATCGTTCATCTTCATGATGGCCTGCGTGATCTCAGCAGTGCTCGCCTTCCTCGAGTACCGAAAGACCGGCAAAAAACTAATCCCGAAGGAGCTCCTCGCCGGGATAGCTGTAGGTGTGCCGAATTATTTTTGCTCGTTTTTCCTGCTGAGCGCCCTGACAAGGCTGCCGTCGTTTCTGGTATACCCGGTCTTCAGCACCGGCACCATAATTCTGGTCATGCTGGTGAGCACCCTGCTCTTCCGCGAGCGCCCCACAAAAAAACAGGCCCTCGGCATCGCCATGATCCTCACGGCACTGGTGCTTCTGAACCTGTAGACAAATCTGCTAACAAAAAGACCGCATATCGCGGTCTTTTTTATTCCATGGTCACTGCATCGTTGAGACCCACGTAGATCCTATACCTTTCCCTCCTGAGTGCAGCACTTATATCTCTTTTACCTTATCCCCGGCCTTGGCCTTAAGGAAAGCAAGCAGTTCCTCACGGCGACCCTTAAGGGAAGCAGCCGGCAGGATCCATGCCCTCACCGTGTCTATCCAGATAAGGATGTACTCGCTGTAGACGTCGATCTTCTCGATGTCCTCATACCTGAAGCGCTTCACCTCGCGCTCGGTGGTTCCCACGATTTCCTCGTCCAGGAACTCCAGGGTCTCATCCTCCGAATACGGCAGCCGGCCGGACATCTTCATCCTCATTATATTTTTTCTCACCATCTTTTTCAGGATGTTAGGATAGATGAACCACCAGATCAGGCAGATCACCAGAAGGAAAGCCGCCTCCGCGAGAAGCGTCGCCCAGTTCTCGCCTGAGATCGCCATGATGGCAAGAGCCAAAACCGATATCACCGGCGCGATCATCCTGCCGCGGAAAAGGTTCTTCTTCCCCTGCTCCGAATAAAGGCTGTAAAGCAAATTATAGTTGATGTAATCCTCATCAGTGAGGTGGATATTAAATGTCATAAAAACTCCTTCATATCATCGGGCCGCCTGCGAAGCCCGCCAAACTCCCCTAAAAAACAATGAACGCGCCAAAAGCACGTTCATCCCACGCTGTCCTTTATCTCGTAAACGAACTCTTCCGGCACTGTGTACTCGCCGTCCACCAGGTCGAAGGCGTACATGCCGCAGTTCGGCAGGTACTTCGACCAGTATGCGCCGTTGGATCCCGGCGTCAGATACTCAAGCGCAGCCTTCAAAGCTATCGCATGAGTGGAGAGCAAAACATTCTCCCCCGGCTTCATCTCCATTATATCAGGTTTGATCGCCTCGAGGAAGCCCCCTAAACGCTTTACCAGGTCCGGAAGCTGTTCCACGCCCTCCGGTGCCGGATTGCGGTTAAAGTCGCTGAAAAACTCTTTCAGAGCCTCAGGAAGGTTCTTAAGATCCGCACCCTCGTAAGGGCCGTAGTCCATCTCCTTCAGCCTGTCATCCAGGATGATCTCAGGCGCCCCGGAAGCCTCATCACCGCCGGCCCCTGTCACGATCTCCGCAGTCCTCACCGCCCGGCTGAGAGGACTGGAAATCACCTTATCGAAGCTGATACCCAGTTCCTTAAGCGCATCCCTCGCAGCTTCTGCCTGTCTGATCCCGGTCTCGTTCAGCGGGAAGTCCCTCTGCCCCTGGATCCTCCAGGCCACGTTCTGATCCGTTTGTCCGTGTCTGATTAGATATATCATTTCTTCTGGCTGTCTTTCCAGTCAAAGATCTTTTTACGCATTATAAAGAAGTGCACGATCCCCACGATCAGGATCACCGGCGATACGGCCATCACGACGATTCCCAGCTGCACGATGGTCGGATCTCTGAGGAACTCGAACATACCAATACCCGCCGCGAATACTGCGATGGCGGTCCTTATATATGAAAGCAAAGTCTGCGAGTTAGCAAGTTCCGTCCTCGCAAAAGCCATGTCTGTCCTGGTCTGCGCCATGCTGGTACGCTTCTTGGCCATATTCGTCCTGTCAACGGACATCTCAGTACGCTCATGCGAAAGGTCATTCTGCTCATGCGCAAGGCTGAGCTGTATTTCACCATAATCGATGGTATCTTTTGTAAAATTCTCTGCCATAACTAGTCTCTCCAAAAATATAATGCTATATTATATCACAAGTCGCGCAGATTACAAATATTTTTTTAGGAAATAGCATCAAAATACACGTGTTACGGGAAAAAATTCGCAAAGCACTCAAACCCGTCCAATTTTCACAAGTATAATCAAGAAAAGGACGGGAAGCGGCCCTCCAAAGCCAGACTTCCCGTCCTTTTTTCTCCTAAAACAATCTAAAATTGGACGGGTTCAAACCACCCACGCACGTTTTCCCGTCCTCCGTCACAAAGATATTTTTAATTGGACGGGAGCCCGCCATCCGTAAGCTTTTTCCCGTCCCTCACGATTCAGATTTTTTATTTTATTCTCCCATCACTCGTTCCAGGCTATACCGGAACTTGCCCTTAGAAGCCGTTCCGTATTCGATTGCCTCTTCCGGGCAATAGCAGATGCACGCCATGCAGTGGGTGCAGTTACCGCCCCAGGCGGGCTTACCACCGACCAAAGATATATTATTCAGCGGGCACTTCTCCACGCACAGTCCGCAGCCTGTGCAGTCCTCACCTGCAACGAAAGCCTTGTCCTTTATAAACAGAGCCTTGAACGCCGGATTGAAAACCGTGCTTCCGATCTTCCACACCAGAGCCTGATGCGCAGGCGGAATCGGTTCTCCCAAGGCGATCAGCCATCCGGCCTTGTCTATGGCCCCCTTCGCAGCTGCAATGATCTTTCGCGACTCTTCCTCGAAAGGCGCGTTGAACATAGCGATATAGTTCTCGGGCATGATTATCTCAGCGGTCCCCATATGCTGGCAGCCCAGATCCTTCGACAAACGCGCGTTATACTTATCCGCGCCTCCGATCTGATCTCCGCATGTCATCACATACCAGATGCGCCTGACTGCATTGAAGTTGGAGCTCCTGATCCAGTCCTCCAAAACCTCCGGCATCCTCCACGCATACACCGGCGTGCAGACTACCACGTCCGGATCAGTCATGATAGCCGGACTGTCCGTCTTCATCCCGCGGCCTGCATCGATGATGTCCGACTGATCCGCGCCGACCACCCGTGCTATCCGCTCAGCCACATATTTACTGTTTCCCGTTCCGCTGAAAAATATGATCTTCATATGTCTGTCCTTTGCTGTCCTGATTATGCTTTATCGCCTTGTCCAGCGAAGCCAGCATCTTATCCTTATCATCGGGGAAAGTCCCCCTCACCCTGTAAGCCAGATAATCGTGGAAGCTGTCGTATTTAATGGGATCTGACTGATCCGCAACGATCCCCGTCACAAGCGTCCGGTCCTCCATAAGATTCTCAAGTTCTGAAGCCGGAATGAAGCGTCCTTCTATGATGTCCTCGTAGAGCTCCACTTCTTTGTGCAAAAATAATGAGAAGTTCACCACGTTCTTCGGATGAGTTTCATTAAAAAACTCCGCAAGTGCTTTAGCGTTTTCCTGTCCCCGGCCGCGTCCCGCGATACCGGTCATTATATGTGCGTCATAGATCAGCCCGGCTTCATGTATCCTCTTTATCGCGGCTTTCGCTTCCGCCAACGTGTGATCCTTATTCATGAACTTCAGCACGTCGTCCAGCCCCGACTCGATCCCGAGGTACAGATGCCTCACCCCCGCTTCGCGAAGGGCCGCAAGCTCGGAGTCGGACTTTTCCAGGACAGACGTGACCGTGGCGTCCATGTTGAACGTCTCAGCAGCAGGGAAATATTCCTTGACCATCGAAATGATGTCCAAAAGATATTTTGCGCTGAATGTGAAGGCATTGCCGTCGCCGAGGAACACCTTCTTAGGATTTCCGCCCAGCGCTTTCACACGCTCGCACTCTTTCCTGATATCATCCAAGGACAGCGGGCGATACTTCAGATGCTTGAACAGCCCGCAAAACCTGCACGCGTTATATGAGCAGCCCACCATGATGGGCAGCATGTAAGACGAGCGCTCCATCGGCGCTCTGCAGATCTGACCTTCGTAATCCATTTCTGTCACACTCTTAAAGCCTAATATACAAACGCAGGTATGATCATCATACGTACATCACCGAGAATCCGTCTCCGAACACCTGAAGCACTTCGCCTTCTTCGCCGTAGCTCAGGCCGCCGTCTTCACGCTCCCCGCCGGACACCCGGCCGTCCAGGATCTGATCGAACAGCTCAGCAGCCTGCTTTATCTTAGCACCGTCCGCCATAAACTCATTATGACAGCAAAGAACCTTCGTCTCATCATTCACCCTCGCAGCCAGCCTGTGCATGGTCACGCGATAAGCCTCCATGTCGGAGTAGCCGAACTCCTCCGACGCGAACTGACCGTACAGAGCTCCGAGATAGAAAGTATCCCCCGCAAGCACCAGGTCATTCGCTTCATCTATCAGCACGATGCCGTCCGGGCTGTGCCCGGGAGCGAATATCACCTCGAGCTGCCTTCCGCCCAGGTCGAAGATCTGACCCTCAGCCACATCCTCGAACACAAAAGCCTCAGTCCCGTAAGCCCCCTGGTCGAATCCCTCGGGAACTCCCATAGGAAAGGCCTCATCACGTACCTGCTCGCTTATCACCTCAGTGTGAAGACCATTCGAAGCCACGTGCCTCACCAGCTCATCCGCGTGGATATGCGCGGTCAACCCGAAGAAATGGTTCCCACCGGTATGGTCAAAGTGGAAGTGGCTGTTAACCAGAATAAGCTCACGCCCTCCTGCCAGCTCTTCCACAAGCGGCCTCGGATCATAGATACCGAGCCCCGTATCGAATACCAGCGCTTTCTCATCCCCGAGCACCACATAGAAGCAGCCGTTCTGCTCGTGATAAGGCTCCGCCACAGCGTAGACCCCAAGCCCCGGCATCTCCCGGACCTCGAACCAGCCGCAGGTGTTCCGCAGTCCATCCGGCTTAGGATACTTTTTTGTATCCCCGAAGTACTGCCTCTTCGGCAGGTCCAGGTAAGAGCTGTATTCTTTCCTTTCCGGTATATAAGTTTTCATTTGATATTCTCCGCTTTTATAAACTCAAGTTTAAGCACCATACCCATGCCATCAGCCAAACGTTTTATCATGTTGAGACTTGGATTTCTGGTACCGTTCTCTATTCTGCTTATATCCGCTTGAGTAATGCCAGTACGCTCCGAGAGTTCCTTCTGCGTAAGATTCTGAGATTTTCTCGCATCGATCAATGCCTGTATCAAATCATACTCGGGGGCAAGTGCATCATACTCTTCCTTTAACGCCTTATCCTCTAACAAAGCTTTATCGCGATATTCAGAATAACTGCTCATTTCTTCTCCCCTTTCTTTTTACTTCATTATATGTCGTATACGACATATTGTCAATCGATTAAATGCACAAAAAATGCGAGTCCCAAGACTCGCATTTTCGTTAAATATTTTTACCGATATCATAATATCACATCAAAATTTTCTTTTCAGTACAATATAGAATTTTCTTGTAAAGAATTTTCGTCTGACATGCTACCTCTTCAGCACCACAACACCTGATCTGACGTCTCCCACGTACTCGCCGCCTGAAACTGCCGCCTGTCCGTTCACGTATACGTAGCATACGCCTCCCGGGTTGTGATCGGGCTTCTTCTCATCAACCTTCATGGCCGAACGGTCGATCACCGTGATGTCCGCCTTGTAACCTTTGCGCAGGTATCCGCGTTGAGGGATGCCGTAGCGGTCAGCGGTGGCACCGGTCATTTTGCGGACGGTCTTTTCCACGGGGATGCCGTACTTATCTCCCAGGCAGAAGAACTGCTGGAAAGTCTGGAAGGCCGCTATGTTCTGGAGGCCCTTTTCCTCAACCCAGGCGTCCGTCATGTAGACTGACATGTCGTCCTCCATCAGCTTCCTTACGATCTCCGCGTTATAGTATTTACCGAGATAGATGGAGCCTGCGCGGTTCGAAAGCTTCACCAGCTTGAGATACATATCCAGTTCAGACAGACCCTCGCGCTTTGCAAGCTCCGGAATGGTGTATCCCTCGTACTCAGGATGGTCGTCTGATATGTAAGCCACCACCATGTCGTCCCAGTCGATGCCGAGCACCTTACGATACATGAGGATGGTCATGCTCAGTTTGAATCTGTTTACGGGTTTCGCCGCTTCCTCTTCAGTGAGCTGCGCGTACCACTCGGGGAATACCACGGTGATTACGGAAGCTCCGTAGTGGAAAGCATAGTTATCGTATGCTATGCGGTTACCCTCAGCCCTCTCTCTGTGAAGAGTTCCCAGCATCTTCGGAAGCAGCTTCCAGCTCCTCTGACCGGTGAAGATCAGATGGCTGTAAACGGTCCTTACTCCTGACTGATGCATGATGTCCACCACCTCGTCCAAGCCCATCTCCAGGTGAGATTTTTTGGTCAGCAAAGGATAATCGGCGCTTACGATGGAGCATGCGCGGGGATGGATGGTAAGCGTACCGTCGTACTTTGCGATCTCCCTCGCAAAAGCAACGATCTCGTCCATCTTCGCATATCTGTCGGGTTCATACATGAAGCCCAGAGATCCTCCAAAGGCACCGCCCTCCATAGCCTCACGAACGTGTTCGAGTTCTTTCTCGATCTGTTCAGGAGTGTAAGGCGTCGGATCATACCCGGTCATGCCTGCACGGACGGAACCCTGTCCGATAAGGGGCACCAGGTTGACATACAGCCTGCCCTTCGCGCGCTCTTTGAACTCCGCAAAGCTGCAGGGAGCCTTGGCATCAAAGAGACCTCCGCCCACCTTGTCCCTGTAGGGCGTATCCGGATCTATCCCAAAAGGCGAGAAACTGCAGTTTCCCGTGACCTGGGTGGTTATGCCCTGCTGGATGAAAGGCTTATAGAACTTTTCAGCGTCGTCACGATCATAAAAGAAATCGTTATGAGAGTGAGCATCGATCAGACCCGGACAGATCTCAAGACCCGTGATATCGATCACCTTATCAGCGGGCTCGTCGATCACGGCGCCGACCTTAAGGATCACGTCATCCCCGATCAGCACGTCCCCCTTAAAGGGCTTCTCCCCCGTTCCGTCGATAATTGTTCCGTTTTTGAAAAGTGTCTTCATATGTATGCTCCTTTCTGGTGCAAAGAATGTAAGTGCAAAAAATCTTCGTCAGTTGGATGGTTCTTCCATCTGTTTTATGATAATTACAACCACTCAACTTCCCCGGTAGCTATATCATACACTGCCCCTTCTATGATGGCAGAGCCAACCTCAGGATGCTCGTCGAACTCAGCCTTAAGCCTTGCTACAGCGTGCTCCACGTTTAAACAGCAAGCCTTGTATGGATCTCGTTCTCCACCGATCGCCTCAAGGATATCATCTGTAATATACTTGATGAAGCCGTCACCGCCTCCGGTAAGAGCTGCTGTGACTGCACCGCAGCCGGTGTGTCCCAGCACGATGATATGACCGCAGTGCAGATGTCCTGCAGCATACTCGATGCTTCCCAGCTGATGCCTGTCCAGAACATTTCCGGCTACTCGTATCACAAAGATATCTCCGATGGATGCATCAAAGATATGTTCAGGTATGACCCTGGAATCCGAGCAGCACACAACGATCGCAAAGGGATGCTGTCCGTTATCTGCAGTGTCCTTAAGCTTCAGCTTATCAACTGTTTCTATGTATTTCTTATTTCCGGCAAGAAGCCGGGAGCGGATTTCGTTATTCATATTGTTTTATGTGTCTATTCAGTAAATATACAGAAAAAGTCGATACAATTTAAGAATCGTTATTTGTCAAAATGCGGTGCTGTGAAAAGTTTTCCTTTTGATATTTCCTGTGCTCTGTCTTCGCCTATCTCTACAATTTCAAAAGATGGATATTCATCTCTAAGCACCCACTGCCCCTTGCCGGTCCAGCAGTGATCCATCCAATAAAATATATCTTTCTCAGCATTATACTTATATAAATGGCTTGTATCATCCATACTTCTGGAATAGTATTTAAAGCCTGTATATAAATCTTCTATTTGGGAGGGTACCTTCATATGTATGCTCCTTTCGTTGTACTATACAACCTTAAGATCTCCGTATTTTATAAACGCCTCTTCGTCTGTGCAAATTAACTCTATTTCGCTATTTCTATTCTTTTTATATTCATCTAATAATTTAATACTTTCCTCAAGTGGCTCAAGATTTTTGCAAGCGCTCCAGAAATCGTCTCTATCTCCCAATGCTTTCTCTTTCTTCTTTTTAGATGTCTTCTCGATGTACTCATCAATTTCTACAACGCTGTAGGCAAGCAATTTGATCCCAACTCCAACCAAATTATAAGCGGGTACAAAATCCGCAACGCTTTTTACCGCATTAGGCAGTTTCTTTTTTCTGTTCAAGTCCTCTGCTTTTTCTATAAACAGCTGAATTTTATTATCTACACTCTTAATAGTTCCCTCATATTGCAATGCCATTTCAGTCAAATCGCTCTTTAAATTATCAATATAATTAACAGAGTCCATCTCTGAAATAACAGTATCAAGAACTGCAGAATTGATATGGCTTCGTATTGTGCACCAGTATTGTGGTATATCTTTATTTAATTCTTCAAATACAACGTTTAAGTCTTCTGCTTTGCTTTTGGTTGTCAAATTGAGTTTATCTTTTGTAGATTCTATTTGCGTCTTAAGGAACAAAAAATTTGACAGCGATTCTCTTTTAATTTGTTTCAATTGCGCAGAAATAGACTGTCTTTCATAATCGTTATCCAATATGAAATCTAAGTTTTTATACACGTTCATAATGGTTATATCATTTGCAAGTATCTCACTTCTTTTTTCTACTTGCAAATAATCCAAAATATCCGATAAACCCGTTTCTATTTCCTCTAATTTGCCATTGATTTGCGATAAGAAATACTGACCTGTAGCTATAGACATAGCATTAAATGCCCCTAAAGCAAGCTGTGGAGCTTTCGCTACAACACTTCCATCCAAGGATATCGGTATCAAATCAGCATGTGTCTGTAAAACATTATCACTATCAAAAACAAGACCTCTATATGCTCCTTTTAACGATTTTGATTTTGCCAGGTGCATGCCATCTTTAAGGACTACCTTATACGCATTTTTAGAAACTTCTTCTAATGTCTTTTCTGCTGCTTTCTCAGCCGTCTTCTGTGCAAGCTGTCCAGGAATATTTTGAAACACCATACTGATTTCTCCAAACACTTTGTTAGACAGTATTTCATAATTATCGTTATCACGTAAGTCGGTTAACTCTTCTAAAGGTACTATTTCATATTTTACATCTTCAGTCTCCAATGTAGGAAAAAGTTTATTTGTCATATTTCCGCTCCCCTAATTATATTTTTAGTTTCAATAGCCATATCTTCTGCCATAGCAGTAGCTGTATCAGCGAATTCACATATTATTTCACCTGTACGTTTATTATAATCTGCCATTATCAATTTGAACTGTTTTAAAACATCGAGTGATGAAAATATTATATCATTTATCTACATGCGTTACAAATCCAATAATATCTCTCGAAGATGCGATTCAATAAAAAAATACAAGCATTTTTCTGCTTGTATTTATCCTGCAGACTCAGGTACTACTTCAGTTTTGAAAGTAAGCGCCGTCTCAAGGATGAGAAGCCCGTGATCGAAGCATTCATCGCCTGGGCTGACAAACAGAATGTCTCCGGCAACGGTAAGTTCGCAAAAGCAGTAACCTATCTCCGCAACCGCAGGGACTATCTGATGACCTATCTGGAGGATGGCCGCTGCAGCCTCTCAAACAACTGGAGCGAGAATTCGGTTCGCCCGATCACAGTAGGCAGAAAGAACTGGCTGTTCAGTACTTCCGTTGACGGAGCCAATGCCAGCATGGGCATTTACAAGATCGTCGAAATGGCCAGCCTGTACGGGCTTAGCCGTTACAAATACATTGAATATCTTCTCGAGCATCGGCCAGCCATGGACATGTCCGATGAGGAATTGGAACATTTTGCTCCAAGGGATCCGGATGTTCAGGCAGCCTGTGCTAAGAAATGCAGCCACCGGAGTTAGACCAAAATGTTCTAAGTCTACTTGGGTAAAGTACACCCTGTTATCTTGCGCTTACGTTAAAGATATTATTTTTAACATTATCTCCCCATAATCTCCTTAACAGCTATATCTGATATAAGCGCCGGTCCGCCAAGCGTGATGCTTTGTACCGCGCCTGCACTCTTTATATAACTCTTAGCTGCCGCTGTTGTTTTGGTATCAGCCAGCACGATAGGTGCTTTCTTCTTCATTGCGAGTGGTCCGCCAGACAACCCATCCGGGAAGTTCTGCGCATATGCAAGGATCACCGTCTTTGCTTTAGGGAAGAACTTCTTTGCTACGGCTGTTGATGTCTCATATCTTGACTGTCCCCACAATCTTTCTACACTGTAGCCGCTGTTCAGTTTCTTAAGATCGGTTTGTATTTTCTTACCGACCACGCCTTCCCCGCCTATCAGGTAGAACTGTTTCGTGTTCAGACCCTTGATATATTCCTTCTGAGCATCAGAGAGGTTTTGGTCTACCAGCAGGATCGGTTTGCCTACAGCTGATGCTGACAAACTGTCTGCATAACCGTAACCTGTACATACAAGGATATCCTCATCCTTAACTCCTGCTTCTTTAAGGATAGCCATGTTGGTGTCAAATCTGGTCTGACCTCCAAGTCTTTCGGTCTCTATTCCCTTATTTTCTACCTTCTTCTCGAATGCTAAACTAACTACACCGGTTCCGCCAAGGAGGTATACCTTTCCTCCAGATGCGATGTTTTTCTTAATATAGTCTGCTATCCTGTTTTCTTCTGATGGTTCTACCAGAAGTATAGGTGCATTCTTGACCTTAGCCAGATAGCCTCCTGCCAGAGCATCAGGGAAGTTTCGGCCATATGCTACGATCACGTTCTCGAACTTCGATCCTGTTGCTTCTTTATACTTGTCTGCAGCTTCAATTGCAGTATCGTATCTTGCTTTTCCGTAGAGCCTCTCATCACTCGCCTGCGGCTTGATCTCTTCCGTAACAGTATCTATATACTCTTTACCGTTGAAGGTTGCCTTCGCTGTGTAGACAGTATTGTCTCCGGATGCATCAACAGCTGATGTCAATGTTGCATTTACGGTCTCCACATGGGTACTATCATTCTTGCATGTGAACTTAGCGCTTGCACTTGAATGGTCATTTGCCCATATCCACACAGGATCAGACCAGTCGTGGCCAAGAGCAGGTATAACAATTACGTCTTTTATTTCATCACACTTGGTGCAGTGGATTGACTTGGACCCATCGGCCGTACATGTTGCTTCCGTATCTACGGTAGAGTCGATTTTCCATGTATGACCAGAAGCTGGAATTGTTTGTGTTTCCTTATTGCCACAAGTTGAGCACGTTCTTTCCTTGCTTCCTGCTTCTGTGCAAGTGGCAGCTTTTACAGTTTTCCATTCGCCATAACTATGGGCTGTCTTTGCGATGGTTCTTGATGAACCTTCCTTGACCGCATTACATACTGAGCAGTGAATGGATTTTGAGCCTTCCTCTGTGCAGGATGCCTCTTTGTCTACCGTGTATTCCTCGTTCCACTTATGTCCGGTGGCTGGAATAACCTCCGTGACCTTATCCTCGCAGACCTCACAGACCTTCTCCTTAGTTCCGTCTTCTGTACAGGTCGCTTCTTTGGTCACCTTCCAATCACCATATGTATGATCGGCCTTTGGAATAACAGTTACAGTAGACTCATCAATAGCATTACATACTGAGCAGTGGATCGACTTTGAACCTTCCTCTGTGCAGGATGCCTCTTTGTCTACCGTGTATTCCTCGTTCCACTTGTGTCCGGTGGCTGGAATAACCTCCGTGACCTTATCCTCGCAGACCTCACAGACCTTCTCCTTAGTTCCGTCTTCTGTACAGGTCGCTTCTTTGGTCACCTTCCAATCACCATATGCATGATCGGCCTTTGGAATAACAGTTACAGTAGACTCATCAATAGCATTACATACTGAGCAGTGGATCGACTTTGAACCTTCCTCTGTGCATGTTGCCTCTTTGTCTACCGTGTATTCCTCATCCCATGAATGCGCATTGCAAACTATACTACATGTTGCAGAATAATCACCAACAGTAGCAGTTATAGTTGCAATACCTTTGCTATACACCTTAACTAGGCCATTATTGTCTACAGTTGCCACGGATTCTTTACTAGATGTCCATATAGCATCTCGTTCTGTTGTGTTATCCGGTTCAAATAACACTGTCAGTTGAACGACATCCCCACAGGACGCTTTCACAGATGATTGATCAAGCGCAATACCTGACAATGGAGTATAAGCAGTTACTTCGACAGTCTTACTTACAGAGCCTGATGAAATAGTTATTTCTGCAACACCATTATTATGTGCAGTCATTATTCCTCTTTCATCGATTGAAATAATGTCCGGATTCTTAGAAGAAAAAGTTAGGTTTAAATCTGTAGCATCTACAGGATATAAATAATACTGTAATTCTTTAGTTTTTCCAGTTGAAACGGTATATGGTGAAAAATCCTCAAGGGTAATAATGGATTTTAGCGTGGATGTTACTTCAACATCACAGCTTGCTGAAATACTCTCATCGCTTTCAAGTTTTGCTGTAATCTTTGCATTACCTGCTCCTTTTGCTTTGATATACCCGCCTTCCACACTTGCTACTGTACAGTCCCACAATAAGGAATATCACTATGCATATGGCAATCGCCCATAATTTGTCCGTGCCATGAAATGCTTTGTTACCTTTAAATATCCATTCCACTGCCCTACCTCCGTTGCCTTACCTTAGATTCAATACATTACTCTCCCAGCCATTTTCTCTCAAATCTGTCTTTGATGTTTTCTTTGTAATACTCGTCTTGTGATTCCGTGCGCAGGAGTCCTGCCAGCGTGTCTTTATCTACATCATAGTATATGTAGAAACCTTCGTCCGGGAAATTCAGAAACAGCGTTTCATAGCTGAATACGTAAGCGATCGTATCAAATTCTTTAGAATCTGCCACCCAGAATTCCATCCTCTCATCATAGGCCTCTCCTTCATATCCGCTGTAGTCCAGCCTGAGAAACCATTCCTCATCGAAGAAAAGATCCATGTAATCGCTTCCTACATCTGTCATGAAATAAATGAAGTTCTGATCGAAGTATGAGAAGTCAGTGTTCTCTTCCAGATAAGCTACCCTTTCATCGATCTCCCGCATCTCTTCTTCGCTCGGCTGATCATCTTCATAGTGTCTCCAGTCCTCATCCTCTTCATAGTCCATGTAGTATTCATCGTTATCGTATACGTTGATATTTTCGATAGAATAATCGGTTTTCCCGATGCTGTCTAAGCCATAGCGTATCATATCGATGCCTGCCCTGGCGACCCTGAATCCAAATACCGCCAGTATGAGAGAAAAGATGAATGCTACTACAAACTTCAGTATCGTTGACAGGTCATTCATTGCCGTACCTCCGTTGCTTGAATGTGTTATTGATCTGTCTTATCGTCATTATTATAGCTGTTTAAAAAACGGCTTTCTGGATTTAAGCGTGAGTTTCGGTATTTTTTAATCACTCCTCTTAACCAACTCCCAGAGAACATATATTATCCATAAAAATACGACTATGGCCACCGATATCAACCATTTCAGAATGGATCCAATTGCTCTGAACATTTTTTGCGCCTCCTTCTGATCATCACTATCAGTACATTTCGATCAGAACTGCTCCGTATGATTTGCCGGGAGCCATATTTAAAATGAAATCGCTCGGTACCATTCTGTGATCTTCACAAAACCTGATCATATCATCCTGATCACATCTCCATGCGAAGGATCCCCAGTCGATCTGGACCTTGTTTTTAAGATGGCTGTTGGCCCATGCCATGAATTCGATCCAGTTCAGACCGATCCCGGCCTTATTATCTTTTTCCAGTACCTCGAAAGGATCTCCCATATCCTTCCAATGCTGCATTGTATATTCTGTCAATTCTCCGATATAGACATCTGTCATGGTAAGGCCCTCCTTTTTCAACCCCTGTGGTTATCCCCCAATACTACTCTGTGTGACACTACCATTATTACATACTTAAAGGGCGGTTTTCAGGACTCGAACATATAAAAAGACAGACATATCGGTATGTCTGCCTTGGGTGAACGTGTTTTGCGTTTCTTTATTCTTCCTCTTCAAAGTCCTCGTCCGTGATGAGCGTCATGGGGACATATTCAGTGAAGGGCACCATGGCTTTTATGTCATCGAAGAGATCGTAGTACCAGTCTCCGAAGAGAAGCGTCTTTTCTTTTTTCTTTGTTTTATCGTTGTAGGTTATCTGGAATTCAGCTTCATTCATGTCAGTGACCTGGTCGTCCGGTCTGCACGCCAGCACCTCTTCAATCTCAAAGGCGATAGCGTCGAACTGTTCTTTGAACTCCGGAGTATCGCTGGTGTACTTCCATTTCCTGGGTATATCATCGGTCTCCGGATACGGTTTGCTCTCATATGCGATGGATCCGGGCGTTATGGTGATCTTCTCATCGAAGTAAAATTCCATCGGTACATATCCCGATCTTCCCTTGATAACTATTTTAGTGATATCTTTCATGTTTTATCCTCCCCTTTGTGTCAGGCGTTTACTGGAATGCAGCTGATCGGCTTCTGCCTTTGCTGGTGTTATCCGCAGACTCGTGCGCCTAAAGCGAACAGAGTTCCTTTGCTCTTTCAAGGTCGCTCTTTTTCACGTAGATCTTATAGACGTATTTGACGTTATCGCCGTAGTATGAGCCCGGTGCGCTGGACATGGTCGAAGTCATGCCCTGTGCGTAGTGGATGTTCTTTCTGAAAGCCGACACGTTCTGCTTGGTATTCATCTCGTACTCGATGCCGTTTGCATCAAGCGTGGACCACACCTTGGCCGCCGCCTCCTGATTCACATCCACGAAGAGCTCCGCTCTGTTAAAAATCGTGATCATCTTTCCATGGCCTCCTTTAGTATCTCTATACTCAACGCCAACTGATAATATAATTTTACCATAGTGCGGTGGAGAATACAAATGCGGAGTGTGCGAGGGCTTGTACTATGATCAGTCGCTGTTCCTGATTTCTTCGAAGAATGCCTCCCTCTGCCGAGTGCTTTCACCAATGATCTTGCAAAGCTGCTCTACAGACATGTTGTCGAAGCGTTCTTTTTCGATCTGCCATTTTTTGCAGATGAATTCATCAAGGGCATCTATGTCATAGCCCATGACCTTGCACATGCTCCTGTGAGTGAAGATGTTTTCTATGAATTCAGCGATGATATATACGAACTTGTCGTATTCAAGGCCTTCAAGTCCTTCATTTTCTTTATTATTCATTTGTATCTTCCTTTCGTTTCAATTGAAACAGTCTGTCGTTTATGTCCTTCCAGATCTCCTTTCTGAATTCCTCGTAAGGCATATTCATAAACATTTCGTCCTGTGAGCTCCCGATGTCAGAAATGACCGCGTTCACTTTATCCTCCGGCACTCCATCATCCATCATCATTCTCTTCACTATGAACACACACCGCAGGTGGTATTCTATTACATCCAGGGACTGCTGCATCTTTTCCTCAAAAGACGGCGGGCTGTAATCTGTAAGATCCACATACATGTCATCACGCTCCTTTTCTTTAGTACTTATTTAATTATATGGATTCAAGAAATGGAAATTCTGTTTTTGATGTATTTTTGAAATTATTTTTGAAATTGTACTGATAATTAAATATGTTATTAGACACTAAAAAAGCCTGAACAGTTTTTCTGTTCAGGCTGTTTTCTTTACATATGTTTCGGCAGCTTGCGCTTGCCGGTCATCTCCTCTACCTCGAGGCAGTAGACCAAAGTCCTCGGCATGGCCGCCGGGTTGAAGTAGGCCTTCATTCCGGGGTGGTAATGGTCCATGAGTTTCTCCAGGGCTGCGAATTTCTCGTCCTCTCCCAGGATGTGAATGGTGCCCTTTCCCATGACGCTCTCAAAGTAGTAGGTGCAGTACCCTTTGCTCTCATCGTACTCGAGCTCGTGCCTGGTATCCATCTCAAATGATGCTTTGCCGCCCTCTTTAAGAAGGTCGGTTTTGTGCCCTTCGAGGGCGCTGTGAAAGTAGAGCGTGACCTTGCCCTCTTCATCCTGATCCATCCCGAAGTTAAGAGGAAGCACGTAGGCGTACTCTCCGTCTATCAGACCAAGTCTGCAGATATCGCAGTTTCTTATCACTTCAACTATCTCACTAAATTCAGTTATCTCCCTGTCTTTTCTTCTCATAGAACCCTCCTTGGTGATATTTTCATTCTTTTATTTCATCTCTGCACCCATTCCTAGTCCACTGACTTCAGGCTTTCGACCATGCTGATCCTGCGGAGTCTCGGGGCCAGGGCGAGGCACACGAGCCCTGTGAATATCAGGGTTATGGCGGCGGCGTATATGAAGCTGAGCGGCAGGATCTCCCTTCCGAACATGACTTCGGTGACCTCTACGGTGACAATGACGAACTTGTGGAGCCAGATGCCCAGCACCAGCCCTATGAGGATCCCGAAGATCGAAAGCAGCAAAGTCTCGCGGTAGATATATGAGTTCACTTCGCCGTGGTGGAAGCCCAGGACTTTTATGGTGGCGATCTCCTTCTGGCGTTCGCTGATGTTTATATACGTCAGGTTATAGAGGACTACGAAGGCCAGAAGCCCCGCGCTTATTATGAGCACTATCACGATGTAGTCGATCTTGTTCAGCATGTTGGAGAAGGTCTCGATGACGGAGCCTGAGAACTGGGCGGTGCGAACTCCATCGATCTTAAGGATCTCGGTGAGCCTTTGGGAAGTCTGACCTTCTTCGGTCTCAGTCTTCACAAAATACGTGTTTTCGGTGGGGTCTTCTCCATATGCCTCCTCCCAGGCGTTCTCACCCACGTATACGTAGCCGAAAATGTAGTTCTCGGTGATGCCGGTCACCTTAAGGTCGGCCTGCTTGCCGTCGGTGTCTTCATAAGTGAAGGTCCCGCCCGGTTCCACTCCCAGGTTCTCTGCAAGCTTCTCAGCCAGCACCACGGAGTTTTCGTCAAACTCCACCGGCTCTCCTGACACGCGGTCGCGAAGCATCACGAAATCATTGAAACCGTCTATGTCAGCGGGGACTTCCACGATGACGCTTTCCTTGGCACGGCCGTGTTTTGCTGTGCCGTTTTCATAAAGTACCGCTGTATATTCTTCGCCTCTTTCGCTGAAATATTTCTCAAGTTCTTCCCTGCTGTCATCCGTCATGTCGTCGTTCACGTGGACGGTAAGGTCGTAGGACTGGATCTCGCTGAACTGGTTCTCCACTATATGATCGATGGAGTCCCTGATTCCGAATCCCGTGAGCAGAAGTGCGGTGCAGCCCGCGATTCCTACGATGGTCATGAAGAAACGTTTTTTGTACCTGAAAAGATTCCTCATGGTGACCTTCCAGGTAAATGTCAGGTGCGACCATACGGGCTTGATATATTCGAGAAGGATGCGCTTGCCGGCCTTCGGTGCCTTGGGGAGCATGAGGGTCGCGGGTCTTTCCTTAAGGTTGTCGTACACAGCCCACCAGGTGGCGAGGAGCACGCTTAATACCGCCGCCACCGCTGAAGGCACGGCGTACAAAGGCAGGAACTCGATTTTGAACCCCGGGTAGTAGTACATTATCCCGTAGGCATTCCAGATGACCGTGGGGAAGATCCACTGGCCAAGAAGGATCCCTGCGATGCTTCCGAGTATCCCTGCAGATCCTGCATAGAAAATATACTTCGAAGCTATGGTGCGGCTGCGGTAACCCAGAGCCTTCATGGTGCCAATCTCGGTCCTTTCCTCATCAACCATTCTGGTCATGGTGGTGAGGGCCACCAAAGCAGCCACCAGGAAAAAGAATACCGGGAATACTTTCGAGATGGCGGTCACCTTGTCGGCGTTTCCGACAAAGCTGTAGTACGAGGGGTTTGAGGTCCTGTCCAGCACGTACCACTCGGGATATTCTATGTCGTCGAGTTTTGCCCGGGCATCTTCGATGTCGGCTTCCGCTTCGTCGAACTTGTCGTAGGCTTCTTTTTTTGCCTTTTCATACTCGGCCCGGCCGTCTTCCAGCTCTGCCTTGGCGTCCTGGAGCTTAGCGAGGTTTTCGGCGTATTCGGCCTCGCCCTGCTTAAGTTTCGCGCGGGCTGATTCAATGGCAGCAGCTCCGTTCTGGTATTCTGTGAGGCCGTCCTGGTAAGCCTTTTCGGACGCCTCGTACTGGGCGATGGCGCTGACCAGTTCAGGGTATGTCTTATCCCAAGCCGCGATGGCGTTTCTCGCTTCTTCTATCTGAGGCGCTGCCTGGTCCAGCTGGGCCTTGGCAGCATCGAGCGCTGCCTGGTTGGCCTCGATCTCTGCCTTAGCCTGATCCAGGGCCACTCTCATGGCGGTTATTTCTTCTTCGGTTATGAGCCCTGCCTCGTAGGCGGCGTAGGCCTCTTCATAGGCAGCCTCTCCTGCTTCGTACTGAGCGATTGCTTCGTCCAAAGCCGCTTTTCCAGTCTCGTATTCTGCGAGGGCTGCCTCGTATTCTGAAACGGAGTTTTTTGCGGTTTCTATCTGGGCGGGGGTCTCCTCGAGGGCCTTCCTGGCCTCTGCGATGTCGGGGGCCTTGGCGTCCAGCTGAGCCTTGGCGTCGTCAAGCTGTGTCTTGGCACTTATCAGCTCGGATTCAGATCTTCCCAGCTCGTCCCAGCCTCTGTCAAGTTCAGCCCTTCCGTCAGCCAGTTCTTTCTCGCCATTTGCTATTTCGCTTTCGGCATCCGCCAGCTCTTTTTCGGCGTCGGCCAGCTCCTTTTCGGCCTTGGCACGCTCTTCCCGGTACTCGTCCTCGCCCTCTTTTATCTTATCGTTTGCCTCGTTTATGATGCTGTCGTAGCGGGCCTTTTCGCGGTCGTCACCGAGTTTTTTCAGGCTGTCCGTCTTCTCGTCTATCAGATCCTGATACTTGTCCGAGAAGGTGTCGAGGGCTTTCGCATCCTTCAGAGTCACGTAAAAGTCCGTATATATGTCCGTGTCCACTGCCTCCGAGAGCACGTAGTAGTACTCCGAGATGCTTCCGCTTCCCACGGAGGTGGGTTCAGAGTCGACGGACATGCACCAGGGTGATGATACGAGGCCCACGATGGTGAATTCTTTGCGCACGAAGTTCTCGCTGTCCGGATCATCCAGGGGCTGTATCTCGATCTTGTCCCCGATCTTTCCGGAGTCGTTGAAAGGTCCGATCACGACCTGCACGCATTCGTCTGCTGTTTCAGGCAGGCGGCCTGCTGCCAGGGTCGGAAGGTTCACGTCGTCCTCTCCGAGCTCGTTCAGGTCAAGGGCTGTGAGACGCACTGTCTTCACCTCGCCTGAGGAATCGTTCAAGACCCTTTCCTCCTGATAGAGCGGAGTCACGTGAAGTACTCCATCCATGCCGCGTACCTCTTCAAGGTCCTCTTCAGTCAGTCCCATGGTGGACTTTATATCTATATCCATGAAATTCTGAGCATCATAATATCGGTCCACCGAATTCTTCATATCGGGGCCCGTACAAAGCAACCCCGTAAGGAATCCCACCCCCAGCACGGTTATGGCAAAGATCGCCAGATACCGGTTGCGGGTCCTCACGATGGTCCTGAAAATCTGTTTTATGAATGTTTTGCTCATATATCAATAACTGTATCTGCGGCACGCGCTCTCCACGGCGCGCCTACTGTTCAGCGGGCGCAGTCTATGCGCGCCTGCTCATACTACCATTCTATTTCGTCGGCGGACATCGGGTTCGGATTTATGGTCTCCTCCCTGACGCTGCCGTTTCTTATCCTGATCACGCGGTCTGCCATGCCACAGATCGCCTGGTTGTGGGTGATAACGATGACCGTCGTCCCCGTGTTCCTGCATGTGTCATATAAGAGCCCCAGGATCTGTTTGCCGGTGGCGTAGTCCAGCGCCCCCGTCGGCTCATCACAAAGCAGCAGCTTCGGATCCTTTGCCATGGCGCGTGCGATGGACACCCTCTGCTGCTCGCCGCCCGAAAGCTGCGCCGGGAAGTGATCCATCCTGTCCTCCAGGCCCACGCTTCTCAAGACGTCCTCCGCGGGGAGCGGATGCTTGCAGATCTCGGAAGCAAGCTCCACGTTTTCCTTTGCGGTAAGGTTCTGCACCAGGTTGTAGAACTGAAAAACAAAGCCTACGTCGTACCTCCTGTAGTCCGTGAGCTCCCGCTCGCTGAAGGCCGCCACGTCCGTGCCGTCCAGCCAGATATGGCCCTCGTCCGCGGTGTCCATGCCGCCGAGGATGTTCAGGACAGTGGTCTTTCCCGCGCCGGACGGCCCGACGATCACGACGAACTCGCCCTTCTCCACGGTGAAATCCACGTGATCCGCCGCAGCGATCACGTTATCGCCATTCTTATAGTATTTACAAATCTGCTCAAACCTGAGATAACTCATGGGGTTCTCCTTCCGCTTATAGATAGACATATGGAATTATACCACAAATGTTTGGGAGGCACACATATTTTATGGCGGTGGTGGCGCTTCTTAGCACGATTTTTATTTCTATATTCGCATTGATATTCAGTGCAAACCACACTGAAAAAGCCCCGGTCACGTACGGGCCCCTGTTTTAGGTGGTTCTTACGTGACCTTTCTCATTGATTTTCTTTGCAAAGATCCATTTTACGTGAAATAATAACAGCCTGAATGACATATTTTGCTGTTCAGGCTGTTTTTTGCTGTGTATATTGCGCTATTTTATGCAAATCAGTGATTTGAGTCACGTATTTTGCATTAAAACATGGCCTTCGTACGTGACACGCTTAATCATCGATACTACTCCAGTACCCTTTTATTGATTTCAAGCATAATGGACGTGATGCCGGGGTTCGGCTTGCCGTAATAAGCGTTGGGAACCAACGCCCCCTTGTATGGATAGTCTATCGCGGTGGTGAGACCCAGCCCGCGGCAGATACTCAGGATGCCATCCACCAGGTTCGCGTCGTAATAGTCGGGCTCGACTCCTATGCACACGTCGGGGCATCCGCGGTACCCGAAAAGCCTGTCCACCGCTTCATCGCTGTATGAGTGCAGGTCGATTATTCTGCAGGAACCGTATGTTTCAAGGATCTCCTTGACTTTGCGGTTCAGCCTTTCGTGGTGTTCGTCGTATATCCGGGATACTTCAGCGACGTGCTCCGTGGTCGGTCTGAACATCTCCCTTCCGAGGCTGTCCTTCGTGTAGATGTATCCCATGCCCCAGGCTTCCATCGGTTCGGTCCCGTCCCGGAACCTCTCCACATCGCAAAACATCCTCGAGTAAGGAAACACCACTGCGTTTTCCTTAAGTGCCTCCGGGATGAGGTCGATTATCCCGGTGTCGCACATAAAGAGGTTTTCTGCTTCGAGCTCCTGCCAGCTGATCAAAGCGGTCTTCGCGTACTCCTCCGGGATATAGAGGGACGAGTGCGGTACGTGGACAAGAATGTTATTTTTCATTTCGTGCTCCTTTCCGGCGTTTACGCCTATCCCAAAAAGAGCACTGAAAAAGTCCCATCGTCGGATGGGACTTTTGATTCGTACTCGTGCCGCGGGCTGCGGCATGCATATATGGTCCCATCGTTCAAGCTTTAGCACCTTGCATCCGGTCCCGGCCTTTCGGCCGGTCTTCTGCAGGTTGCTGCACGGTCAACGAGCTTGTCTCTCGCGTGCTCTTTATGGTTATTTTGTTATGGTTGTTTAGTTATTTAGTTGTTTGGTTTTGGTTGTCGGCTGCTCCGACTGGCGGCTCCCAGTCGTCGTCTCAGGTTCAGGCGGCGGTCTCCGGGTCGATTTTTTCATCGAGCCTTTCACCTAAGAGTGACTCCAGCATTCTGTTGAACATCAGCTGATCGAGTTCGTCCTCGGGCATTACTGCGAAGCGCTCGTCGCACTCTTTTGCGTAGTCCATTATCGCAAAGGCGATATCTCCTGCGTCGACTCCCATGTTCTCCATACCGCGCTTCATGAACATTATCTGGCGGATGTTTTTGGAGATCTTTCTGATGTTTTCGATAGAGATCTCATCGGAATCGGGCAAATGATCCGGATCGATTGCGATCCTCTCCTCGATTGGCTTCGCAAGGTTCGCCAGGACCCTCTCCTTCTCTTTGACCACACATTCGTTGTAGGCGTCTTCATCCAGCCCCTGGTAGTAGCCGTCGTAGTGGCTGATCCTCTCGGAAATGAAGTCGTCCACCTCGTCCGGGGAATGTCCTTCATCCGTCAGGATCCTCTTCGAGATGTAGATGTCCTCGATGCAAGGCTCGATGATCGATGCGCTTAAGTCGATGTATTCCCTGAGTGCCTGTGCCGTATTAAGTTTTCCCATGCTGCTCTCCTTATCTCACCTGTGGTGTAAGCCTCCTTCAGGCACGGGGCGGTTTGAGTTCGGCTGCAGATTCGCTGCCTCACATACCCCACTTGCCTCCTCGTATAGCGGTTTATGGTACCATATTACCATGAGATAAGGGTAATTTTCGGGACTTGATTGACGTGATTCCTGTGAATCAACTAAATGAGAGTTTTTTGCGAAAAAAGTCTGGTTTTCCCGGATGAAACTGCAATTTCTTATCGTAAACTCAACTAAATATCATATTTTGCGTAAAAAAGTCTATAATTTTGATAATGGCCATATAATGGTGTAAATTCAATTTAATAAAAAATGAGCACATAGCTGCTCCTTTCGGTTAAAATATAGTCACCACAACCAATCAACCAAAGGAGTAAAACTATGGCTCAACTACA
>Ga0256405_10004426_pt1 | contig 26277 bp, 22 predicted proteins | sample RumenRJG_02DNA_FD_189096 | JGI IMG/M metagenome (GOLD analysis project Ga0256405, IMG submission 189096) | Bovine rumen microbial communities from Lethbridge, Alberta, Canada - RJG_02 | ecosystem: Host-associated > Mammals > Digestive system > Stomach > Rumen | place: Canada: Alberta... | reverse complement strand
GGCCAGCGACAGAAGGCCGTTCCTGAAATCTATGTCGTAATTCCTATCCAGGAACCTCGACAGCCTTTCGATGGATTTCTTTGGGAGTATTTTCTCATTCAGGGAATGGACGATGTCGCTCAGTATAATGCTTTGCCCTTTCAGAATGCCATAAACCATATCGGTATAAAACTTCCTGGTCGGCTTATCAAATGGACAAATTACTTTATCTAAATAATAAAAGAAAAGCCTATCGAATCTATCAATCAGCTTGTTAAAATTACTCATGCAGGTTACCTCATATTCTTTGTGGCCTTTAGATTTTTTTCCGAACAATCAAAATCTATCACAAGAACGTGAAATCCTGCATTAATTAACTAAATATGGCCTTTTTGCGGCTTAGAAATGATAAAAATATGGTTCATCTTTGATGGACATATAAAAATGGGGAAACTCAAATAAATTGGTTATCTTGAAACAACTTTGTTGCATATGCTACAATGTTGATATGAAATATACGATTGCCGAAGATATCGAAGCCGTTTGCACATTATTAAGCCTTACTCCTTCCAAATTAGCGGAGAAGCTAGGTGTTGCTAGAAGCACGGTTTTAAGAATACTCAAGGGCGAAACCTACCCCTCAGATTTATTTTTGGCATCTTTTTATTCGTTTGCCTATCAAAATAGCATGCGATCGATTCATCTAAATGATCTGAAAATCGAATTCGCGGTAGATTTATATGATAAAGTTCTTTTTCATGGCGCGAAATCAGGATTAGAAGGAGATATTGATCTATATCATTCTAGAAACGACATCGATGTCGGCGTCGGTTTCTATTTAGGCGAAAGCTATGATCAGGCATCATCCTACGTTTTTCCATATCGAAGTTCCTCCGTTTACCTATTTGATGCCAAAGAACTATCAAAATTAAAGACAATGGAGTTCACCGTTTGCTTGGAATGGATGCTGATGGTTTCCTATTATCGCGGGTACATCCAGGACTATCGCAAATGCGCATTATTGCAACAATTAATTGAAGAAGTGGAACAAGCGGATGTAGTGATCGCGCCGATCGCGGATAACGATATGTATGAAACCATGTCGCGATTTTCTAGGGGCGAGATTACCGATATGCAAGCGATTTCTGCTTTGTCTGCTTCTCATTTAGGAAAACAGCACGTCTTAAAAAGCGAACGCGCATGTCATAGCGTTCATATCGTGGATCGTTTATATTTATGCGTTGAAGAACGGCGTGATATTGAAAGAAGGCGTAAAGAAGCGGCTCAGGTTGCATTAGATAAATCCACACTTGCCATTAAGAATCTGAGAAGGCAAGGGAAATACATCGAGGAGATACTGAAATAATGAACGCGCACGAACAAAGAATGTGTGAGATGCAAGGTGAATTTTTCGCATTATCGACAAAGCGGTTTTCTTGTAGCTCAGCGTTATTCATCTCTAGATTCATGTATAGCGAATTGGCAAAAGAGTTGGATCAAGTGGATGATCCTTATAATTTCAATAGCCCCAATCATTTAATCTCTACAATGGCAACGTTATATCCTAGCCTTAATAAAGAACAAGGTGCACACATGAACGAAAAAGTGATGCGATGGCTTGGTTATACATACCGGGCCTGGAGTATCATCAAACACAAAGAATCCTCATGGATTTATAAAAACATGAAAGTGGAGCGTATGTTGACGCTTTATGACGCATTTCATACTTTTTCACCAGAATATTGTGTGGATCAGTTAGAACAGATTGTAAGCGAAAACAACAATCACGTTTTAAGTGACTACGAGGTTTATAAGCGAATCCGCATGTCCAAATGATATTGTTGCAAATGCTGAGTCGTTATTTTTCGCTGCTATCCTAAATATCTGAAATATAAGGCATATTGAACCGAAGTTCTTCCGCTTATGATATGGATATCCTCCGACGCATAGATGACAAAATAGCCATCCTCGAAGGTAGATTCGCCGTATTCGAGCAAATCGTTTGGATAATCGTCGAATTCATAAGGTTCTTGGTCCAAACCACCAAATCCTTTGTAACTGGTGTTGATGATATTCAATACATCTCCTGAACTAACATCATAAATAATCCAATCACAATAGAAATCTTCCCATACCCTTAGATGGTATCCCCCATAGGGGTTCGTAGGAGCAAAATCATGTGCCCCTTCGATCCGAAGATATGCGCATTCCCATTCGCCAGGAAGGAGCGTTTTGATATCAGGATTAGGTATAGGATGAGGCATCGGATTTGTGCCGCAGGAAGTCAAAAGCAACATCGGCAATAATGATAATAAAACGCTGCGTTTCATTGTTAGCTCCCTTTATAAACCATAGCCTGTTGGCCAAGCCGCGATCGGGCGAACGCCACGTTTGTCGCTAGGTGTAAGAGTCTCATATGGATAAGCGACCGGTTGCCCTTGATCACTTATGGAACGGAGCCAATAAGGATAGACTTCTTCGGGCTCGATTATATTTGCACCGCGCGCTAAGGCGAAATCCGTGACGCAAAGAGGGCTTGTAATGTTACCAACTATTTCAGCCTCTTTATAGCTTGGCAAACAATAGTAGCCACGCACATCGTTATGCGCGCTAAAATACCACACGTTGTTGTAACTCCAAATATCGTTTTCAAAAGTCCAGGAGACCGGATCATCCACCGGATAATCGCTCATGGACCGAAGCCATAAATCTTTCCCAATGGTCAAGATAGTCCTATAGGTTTCGTTAATGAGTAATTCCTCTTCTAAACTATCAAAATTAGGTTCTTCTTTGCCATCAGGGTCTAATTCGGGGTCAGATATATAATTCATGCAATCCCAAAGGTTTTGAGGGAATGCCATTGCATCGATGATCTTCTCGCTTATTGTATAGGAGATGCCACCCTGGCTTTCCAATATCCACCATTCAATTGGTAGGATTTCAAAATAATAAGGCGTCCCGGGGATAATATTTCTCCCGTTGTGGAAACAAACGTTGTCATTAGCAGGGTTGGCTTTCGCGCAATAATATAGATTTCCATTATAATCAACGATGTTATTATATCTTCTTGAGGTTTTGTTCAATGTGTTGATAAGGCTAACGTCATCGACGACTGTCTGCGGATATGCGCGGACGTATAATGGGCCATTTTCTCCATTAGCATACCCAGTTAAGCCATATTCAAGGCACCAGCCCAAGAATTCTTGGTCATAAGCAGAAGTCACGCTAGCGGCGGGGATGACCTCGGATATTTGATTGCTAGCTTGCTGTTCATTCCAGTGGCGTAGGCGTGTCTTACTGCTAATATTACTGCCTAAGATTACAATCGGCGCAATGGCAGCCAATGAAAGCGCGACGGATAGCACGATGGAGGAAACCGCAAAAACACGCTTCCTCTTGACAAGAGCCAAAATTAAAACGGGTACGAAACCTAAGAAGATCAATACGGAAGCGAATAATATTCCGCCATCAAAACTATTACTATTTACCAGTAGATGGGAAAAGAGTGAAATGGCAAACGCTAAAGCGCAGCCAAAACAAGAAATGGAAACGGCATACCATTCTTTTTTCTTCTTGACGATTGCAATCACAAGGAAGATGATCGCAGGCAGTAAAAAAACTGCGATATACGATATAAGTGGACCGAAACTCATCATAAATCATTACCCCATATTTACATCAATCAGCAGTAGGATGATCGTTACCAAAACGAAGAGAACGGCCATAACTGCACATACAATCGTGGTAATCATGAGCCCTTTGCCCATTTTGCCATCGTCTTCTTTAATCTTAAGAACGTCTTGTTGAGGCGCTTCTGCAGGTTCGTTTGGCAAGGCCCCCATCGATGGGATGTCTTGAAGCGGTAGACCCGCTGTCTTTGGATGCGGTTCAACCTCGAAATAGTAAGGGCTTAGCTGCTCCCCATCATAAAGGCGCCTTACTTCTTCTGCAATTCTTTGCTTGGTTGCAAAGCTATACATGCCCAAGTCATGATAGGTCTCTAACTGGTTATCAATGATGGATGCGATATACACGCCACCGAATTCGGCGTCAGGGCTTAGTTCAATCGAAAAAGCATAGGTGCCGTCTTCGTTCTTTTTTAACTGTTCGCCTTGGAAGAGGTGCTCTTTCTTTTCGATTAAGGATTCATCTTTTTTAAAGCAAGCGACAATGAGCTTAATCGCTTGGATTTCAGCTAGTCTCTCACTGAGTTCGATATTGAATTCAATTTGTCTATTGTCTTTATTTTGGACAAACGAAATCGCAGGGATACCTGCTAAGGAGGATGCTTGATCGTAATCGATGCGGGATAGGATGATATTCGCCATTTTCCTTACCTCCTTCCCTGATGGGCTTTGATATAAAGTTCCATATCTGCTTTTGCTTTTTCTTCGGTTTCGAAGTGGGCGGGATGTGATTCACCATCGAAGAATAAGCCATCTTCAAAGGTCACACGCTTAATCATGATATCGCCTAGTGCGGTTTCTTTTGGAATGACGATGCCGATTTCCTCGAAGCCTGTCTTTCCTTGCGTAAACGGCTCGGTTTCTAATAAAGCATTATGGATTGTGCCTAGTTTCGCGCCGGTCTCATCGCGGCAAACAATATCTAACAATATGGATTTGATAGCCACCATGGATGTGTTCTTTGCCTGCAAGCGAAGCAATGCCTTTTTAGAGACATTATCAAAGGCAATCTCAAAGCCATTGATCTCAAGATTCTCATTGACGGCCACGTGGATTTCTCCAAGTTCGTTTTGTTGGAAACGTTCAGGCAAAGCAGGATAATCCTTGCCGAACAGTTTTAACGCGACAACCTCGATATCTTGCTCAACATCCTCGTTTTTATGCACGATGATTGCAATAGGAGTAGGTTGATTTGTCTTTGGAGCAGGCGTGTTATGTTGCGGCGTTGCTACAGGCGTTTGTTGCGTAACATCTGGCTTTACGTTGCCCGTATTAGAAGTAACGGGCTTATTCGCACGGACGACTTTGATTTGTTTCACAACCTTGACGATATAACGGATGATGACCGCTAAGGTGGAGACCGGGCCAACGATAACGCCCATTAGCACACCGACGATAAAGCCTAAGATTGCATAAGCATAAGGATGGTTCTTGGTGGTTGCAGTAACGGAGGTATTGGTGACGGTCACATTGGTGGAGTAGTGCCTTGCACCATCGTTCCACCCTTGTCTAGTGGTATGTCGCACCTCTTTCAAGAAGAAGCGAATCGATGGTATGACACAGAATAGTCCCCAAATGAGCCAGCCTGGAATCCAATTTGGAATCGCGGCGTCGGAACTCACTGAGCTGAATACAGGCGTTTCTTTATTGATGGCCCAAATAAACATACCTAAGCCAAATGCCCATAGAAACAAGGATACGGCAAGCCAAATGCTATAGGCGACCAATACGGTAACATCTACAGCGGTCTTTAATTTTTTCCCCATAAAATGAACCCCAAAATGAGCGTAAATAGAGTATCAAGGCTCTTATTGTCCGCTAGGATAACATAACGGAACGCGTATTGCAAAAAAGTATGCTTTTACTGATTTATTATTATGTTCATATAATCGATTGCTATTTCACATCCTTGGTAAATGCAATAGAATAATAGCAACAAGCAGACATATTTTGGAGGAGTTTTTATGGCTGATTACGATCCTGATGATATTGTTACGTTGAATTCCGCGGATGGTGAAGAGATTGATTTCGTCCAAATCGCTGGCATCAATCTCCCAACTGGATTCTATGCTATCTTGCAACCGGTCGAGCTTTTAGAGGGCATGGACGACAATGAAGCTTTGGTCTTCAAAGTCAGTCAAGGGGAAGATGGGGAAGATCGTTTCGAGATCGAACTCGATGATGCGACCATCGATGCTGTGTTCGCCGAATACAATCGTCTTTTAGATGAGCAGATGAATGGCTAATTAGCCTAATGTCTATAAGCAAAAGAAATGAGCGATGTTTTTCACGCCGCTCATTTTTCGTTTATGGTTGGGTTTTATTCTGCTTCTTTTTGATGGGCGAAGAAGCCTTTTTTGTTGAGTAAGAAGCATCCGACAAACAAGGATAGTTGGGCAACGATATTGACCGATTGCTCAATCCAGTTCGCGGCGGTTACGGATAAGCTCATCTTGCTGGATAATGGTTTCATTGCACCCATGATCATCAAGCCGATGAAGGAGACGATGAATAAGACGAGGCATAGCCACTTTTTGTTTTTAACGGCAAGGTAAGACAAAGAGGTAGCAATCATGGCTTCACCGATGATAAGCATAGCAATGAAGGCGATATTGCCATCGACTTGGGTAGCAGGGGTGCTGGCAAGTATTGCTAATAATGGCCAAACGATCATATTCACTTTCTCTTCTTTGCCCTTTTTGATTTGGAATAGCAGCGAGAGCAGACCAACGCCCATGAGTACAAAGCCAAGGGACTGCGTCGGCATGAACATGATGTTGAATGGATAGAAGTCACAGACGCTCAACGCTAAAAGGATCTTCCAGATGGCTTTGAATAATCCGGCAGTTAAGGATAAAGTGACACCAGAGCATACCATAACGGCAAAGGGTTTCCTTAGCTTATTGAACATTTCCTTGATGATGATGCAACCCGCTAAAGCAAATAAAATGACTGGCAATAGGTCCACTAGACCCATGATAAGAGAATAGTCTTCTGCGTAATGTTCGCCCATATTGATACCCCTTTTGACATATTTTCACATATTTTGATGCTTTTTGAAATGAAGCAATGTAACGAACATTTGTAAGTTTCTACATAAACCAATCAAGCATCACACGCAAATTAAGTCACAATCCATAAATCCGCGCGTTATTTACGTGAAAAATAACGTAGGTGCATCATCGATAATCGCATTGCATGCTTTTGCTTCTAACCTTGCCAGTATGATTTATTACATCAATAACGCTGCCGAGGTTGGCAATATTTTGATTGCTGTTTTGGATTTAGTTGCTTCCGGCGTCCTCACCTTTGCCTGCATCATGCACCGCAGAGAGAATAAAATAGCGTAATTTTGCTTTGTTTTTCGATACATGTATGGAAAAAGCCACCTCGCGGTGGCCTTTTTCATAGCTGATGATAGAAGCTTATTTGGCTTCTTCTTTTGGCTTCTTGTTTTGGATAAGGAGAGCGATAGCCACACCAAGATAAGCTAAGAAATGAAGTGGAAGCTCAACTGGTTTCGCGGCGACTCTTTCCATTGGCATCGCTTGCGATAAGGAGGAGATGAACATCGTGTCGTTGATGCCGCAGATGACGGTATAGCCGGTAAGCAAGACATTGACGCCGATGCCTACTAGAGCAAGGATCATGCCTTTCTTACGATCTAGCAAGCCAAGGATATGCATGGCTTCGAGGACGCCTAAGAAGAGTGGGACCAATAACCATAGATAGAATGGGAAGGTCATATAGAAGTTTCTCCAGTAGACGTAAAGCGGGAAGGTAAGGAAGGTGCCAAGGCGATAAAGCATCAAGGAGATGAATAAGAACCATCCAATGGTCTTCATCACATATGGGAAGTTGACTTTGACCTTGTCGGTATCATCTTTAAGATGCTTGATGGAGCAATAGATGCCGCACCCTCCAACGCCCATCAAGAGGAGGTTGAGAATCAAGAAGATGATGCTGAACCCTGGGAACGGATGAGCGCTCACGAAGGAGTTGTAGGTGACCGCGGAGGCAACGATATCGAAGATGAATCCGAGTAAGCCAAGAACGGCAAGGATGATGGAGTATAAGCGGGTGATGCGCTTCATGCAGCCAGGATGCTTATAGATGCGGAGCATATAGAGAATGCCGATTACGAAGGAAGCACAGACTGGCAAAACCGCGAGGGTGGTGAATAAGGTGGCGTTATGTGCACCAGAGCCGATACCGACGATGTCGGCGAAGAACATGTTGGCGCCAAGCATGGCGAATAGCGCGCCAACGCCGGTCAATGCAATCAACGCGATGATGGTTTTACGTTTATTCATATTAGAGAACCTCCTCATATTTATGGAAGATGTTCTGATATTCCATGGTTCTGTCATCTTTCACGGTGATGACTCTGCCACCAAGGAGCTCTTCGTTGTTATAGACGCTGTCGGTGGCCTTGATGCCATAGCCGAAATCGATGCCTTCATAGGTCACAACGAAGGTATCGATATGATCGTGGCCAAAGTACATGCCTTTGGTGGAACCTTTTTCTTTGATGACTTTGAAGAATCCGGAATTGTAATCTGGGTTGCAGGATTCCTCTTCCTTCACGCCTTCCTGTACCTTTTGGCCTTTTTCCCAAGCTTCACGGATTTCTGGAAGCGGGATATGGTAGAACATCAGTGATGGAACGACATGGCCAGCTTCAGCAGCGGTTGCATCGATGAGATCAGAATACCAATCAATCTGGTTCTGCTTAAAGTAGTCATAGCCGAAATAGGAGCCAAAATAATAACGGTTGCTATCCATGAAGATCAATTGCTCAAAGATATTGCCATCTTTCATCAAATTGATCGCAAAGTTGGAATTGCCATGGACATCATCATCTTGGATGTCTTTAAACATGCAATAGGAATCATTGCTTTCACTGCGCTTGTTGAGCTCGCCAGTGAGCCAATCCACGGAGAAATAACACTGCTCATCATGATTGCCAAAAACAACAGTCCAAGGGGTTTTGTGGCTATCGAGATAGTCAAAGAACTCTAATGCTGTGCTTTTGGAGGCAAAGGTGAATAAATCACCTGTGACAACGATGAAGTTTGCATTCGCATCTTTGATGGTTAAGTCCATGAAGTCGTAATGCACTTTGGTGTTTTCCTTGTCGCCAAGGTGGGTATCGGTCAACTGAAGGATACGGAAGTTACTCTGATACGCCATGCTAAGCACATACTCTTTGATCTCGTGATGAGCACCAGAGCAGGATGTTAAGCAAAGCGTGGTTAGAGCAGGAAATAAGAATAATGATTTACGTCCCATACGGGGTCCTCTCTTTCAACGGCATGATTGTAGACTTATTTGAGCGATGTTTCATCAATAAAAAGCATTCGCGTCGTTTTAACCTTATTTAAGCGCGCATGCGCATAATTTTTTCCTAAAAAAGATTATCTATTAGAGCAAAGAAAAGGTTGGTGCAAATATGGAAATCATCAACGTCGAAAAAGGTCAATTAATGGTTCTTATCGGCAAAACCGATATAGGTAAATCCACGATCACGGTTTATGAATGCAGCTAGAATCTCAAAGTGGGGCAGAAAGTCATCTTCTTCTCCTATGAATATAATCCATCGATTATTTAGACTTATTGCAGGCATCAAGCTATCCAAAGGCCAAAGACGATCAAGAGGACATCAAGCAAATACAAAAAATTTGCAAAACCCTTGGTGCCTTCGCCTCTGAACTCAATATCCCAGTTATCTTATTAAACCAGGTTGATTCCTCTAGCGACTTTGAAAAAGCAGTGGAACGCTTAAATGCTTTCACCGAAGCAGTTGAAGGCAAGAACACGATTAAGATGTTCATCGGCAAAGGTAACATCATCGATGCTAGAATCGATTATGCGGATATCGTCCATGTCATCTTGGTGGATGGTTATAACCTGAAGCATTTCTCCTCCATCAACATCAAAGAAATCTACGGGGATTATGCATCTATTTATAACCTATGAAAGTTGCCTTTGTTGCGGCTTTTTGCTATGTCTTTAGGATCGAAAGTACGTGTGCAAAAAATGCACGCGTACTTTATATAGGCAACGACTCTTTCGCTTTATTCTTTTCGTTATCTAAAGAGTTTGGTTTGTGGCAGCGGTTAATAAACACATTAATTCATTATCTTTGATAATGATATCTAAAAATATTGCATGATTGATAGACATTTCTAGCTTTTGATGCTTTCAATTCAACTCACAAGTATTACTTGTAAGTACATGGTTCAGTTCACAAGTATTACTTGTATACTGACTATTTATCACTGTCCATTTTGATAGCAAGAATTCATTTAAAATGCGCATTCAAATTAAATGGAATTAGGCTGGCTAAATGGCTGTTGAAATAAGAGCGAGCAAGTATGTTTAGCAGTCCTGCATCCTGCTTTATTGACAGCCTCCAGAGCTGTGTAAATTCCCATTAAATGAAGTCACATTAAGTCTTTGAGTTCTCTTCGCTCAGTAGAAGTTATAACCCCTGAAACTGAGATTTTTTGTCTTCTTGAACGATTTTTTCGCATATTTCGGCATTTTTAGGCAATAAGTATAGTGGAGGTCGTTATTATGACAAAAGATACAAAACAAACAGTCCACTATGAAGATGGAGGTGTCTCTATCGATATCCTAATTTCACCGATAGAAGGAACAGCCTGGCTAACCAAAGAGCAAATTGCATTGTTGTTTAGTAGGGATAGATCTGTCATTTCAAAACATATAAGATCAGCTGAAAACGAAGGGAAAATAAGTGGGGAGACTTCTGTGCAAAAAATGCACGGAAGTGCACAGAACTCAAGATATAGACCGCCGTTATATTATAACCTAGATGTCGTCCTAGTAATTGGTCGGCGCCTTAAATCCGACATGGGCCAACGCCTTGCTTCCTGGGTATATGGAATCTTGTCTGATGAAACAAATAATACAGAAATCATTATCTACGATAATGAAGGATATAGTATTGGAGTATCAGTTTCCAAAACTGGTGACACATTATATTTATCCCAAAGTCAAATTGCTCAACTATTTGATACCACACTCAACAACGTTAATATACATATAAAAAACATTCTTAATGAGGGCGAATTAGATGATTCAGTACTTAAGGAATCCTTAATCACTGCCCTAGATGGCAAGAAATATTTAACCAAAATGTATAACCTCGATATGATCCTTTCCGTGGGTTATCGTGTGCGTTCAAAAAAGGCCACGGAATTCCGTAAATGGGCGACCTCAGTTCTTAAAAGATATCTTACCAAGGGCTATGCGCTGAATGAGAATCATCTATCCTCTACAAAGCAGGCATTAAGCGAACTATCCATTAAGGTTATCTCGTTAGATGAGAAGTTAGATCGCACTAGCGATACATTAGGGGAACGGATCACTAAATTAGAAGAGATTGCTTCTAGGGGCGAGCTGCCATCTGAATCCATTTTCTTTAAAGGTGCATTCTTCGATGCACGGGAATTCTTCCAGTCATTAATTGTTAAAGCCAAAGAAAGAATCATTGTCATTGATCCCTATGCGGATGCAAAGGTTCTATCATTGCTGAAATACCATAATGGACCAATAGCGATTCATATCATCAAAAGCAGCCACGCTAAATTAAATGCTGACGATGCTATGGCGTTTTCCTTGCAGTATGGTCCCATCGATATCTCTATCAGCGAGGATTTCCATGACCGCTTCTTGATTCTAGATCATGATTGCTATTGCGTCGGATCCTCATTTAACCACCAAGGGAATAAAACTTTTGCAGTGATGAAGATGGAGGATAGAGTGTTGATTGAATCGATCGTGGAGCGAGCTAAGGCGTGCAGCAGAATCGAATAACTTGCAAAAAAGAGGGTTTGATTTTTTGAGTGCTGAAACAAGTGTGTTAAAATATAACCATGTCAGGAAAACTGGTTCTATTTCAAAAAAATGATTTTTTTGGTAGCAAGCTCTATCAAGAAATTGAATCATTGGTTTTTGATCGCGGCAATTTCACTATCACCATACCGGATAAAAAAGTTGAACGGTTTCTAGGGAATAAAGAAGAAGCCATTTTACACTTTAGGAAATTCGAGCCCGAGATCGAAAAGGTATATTTCGATCTTGAGAAAGGGGAGATTAAAAATCTCGTTGTTTCTTATTTGGTCCAGGATAAGAAAAATGTTCAGTATGGACTAGTTGCCCATTCTTATGATCAATATAAAATAATGTTTTCTTGCTGGCACATGGATGAGCTGGATACCGCGAATAATGATGCGAATGTTATTGATGAGTCGATGAATCGCAGCATCGTTAAGATCGCCGCTGAGCAAGGGTTAGAATATCTAAACTCATTTCCATCAAGCATCTATTATGATCGGCTCGAGCATATCTATTATGCCTCCGCCTCCAAATGCAGCGATGAGCTTAAGACGGTTCTAGGCTACCTTTTGTCATCAAAAGTAGATGGTCTGCTCCCGAATGCAATCCAATATGCCTCCTTCATGGTGGATCTTGGCCATTTGCAAATGCCATATCTGATGAAAGTCGACTTCACCTATCAAGATAAGAAATATGAATATTGGATCGATGAGGATAGGCTTGTTGAAGTCAAATCCTTGACGGAAGGGGATGATCATCCTTGCGTATTGGACATCTTCGTGGATTTATCCTGCAAGCAATTCGTCGAAGAGAATTTCCATATCGTTACGGAAAGTCTCCGCCGTCAAAGGGTTGAAGCAGCGGAAGCCTTATTCGGTTCGATCTATAAGAAATACCACTTCCAGAAATATGGGGAAGGGGAATATGGGTTTATTGAATTTGGCGATAAGCCATTCATCTATTTTAACGAAAATGAGATTGAGATCCGCCTTAACCGTAACCTTAGCCAAACTAAGACCTGCAGTTTTCCTTATGCGGAGATCCAAAAGCAAAAAGAAGCCGTTAAGAAGGCCATTGATAGCTATATTTTGACTCGCCCAAGTGAAGTGGATGACTTTGTTTTGGATGCCCAGACTTTTTTATCTAGCAATGGTGCCTTAGAGGAATCCATCAAGACCGGCAAAGAACTATTGGAGCGTTACCTTGTTTTGCCAAGCTATGATCGCGCTTTAAAAGATCTTTCCGCCCTTCGTGATAAGGTCCAGTCCAAGATGGATAAGCTGTTGCATTTCGACAAAAGCAAAGCTTCTTTAGCCTTGGAATTGATGCGCAAAATCAGCGATGTTGCGTCCTATGATCGATATAGCGATGATCTATTTGATGCGCTAGATGAGCTAGATGAAGGCGAGCAGGCTGCGATCAAAGCAGAATATGACGCTTTCTTAGAGAAATTCGGGGATCTTCCAGATTATCATGCCGATGAAAAAGCCTACCGTCGCGTTTACATTCGAAAAAGCGCATTGGAACATTTGCAACGTCTCAATCTAGAGCAAAAAGACCTCAAAATTCTGACGGTTATGGATGAGATTGTGGACTGCCTCAAGACATTGCCCGGCAATCAACTAGGCCGTTATTTGCTAAACAAGGGTCTAAATTTTCCTATCAAGAACGATCGTTCCGTCAAAAAGATCCGTATCATGCGGAACGCGAAATACCGTATCCTCTTCGTATATGGCTCGGACTTAAACGATGATGAGCGCATCAATAACCTGGACAGTATTTATATCTTCGGCATTACCGAGCATAAAAAGGATAAGGCTGACTTATATCGCGAAGCAGCAAAAAAACCGCAGAAATATGAGATCAATGATTTCATCATCTATCCAAGGAATAAAACCATAAAGATCCCAGAATGCACCTCGGCCCAATATCAGATCGCTACCGCTTATGAAGATCAGCCGGTGATCACGTTTGGCTGTGCAGGCAGTGGTAAAACGACGGTTTCGATTGAACAGTACGTGAATATCGTCTATACCCGTTTTGGTTGCAAATCCCCTTCGCCGGAGGAACTTGTCTATATCACCTTCCATAAAGGGTTATCCGAGAAGGTTAAAAAGGATCTCGCGGAATTTAAAATCGAAGGCAATTGCTATAAGCTGGATGAATATTTCTGCTACGTCATCGGTGAGTCCTATGATGTTGCCAAAACCATCTCCGAGGTGACGTTCACCGGTTGGTTTGAGCGCACCTACTCCGAAACGGAGATTCAAAAGAATCGTGGCAAGAAGAAGACACGCATCGCCCCATTGAAAGATAAGCCGGATATCGCCAGGCTTTTATATACGTATTATCGTGGGGTATTCAAAGGCAGCAAGGAACTTCAATATAGCAAAATCAATTACTTAGATGAAACATCGTTCTTAGCTGAAATGAGTGGCGAAACCTATTTAAGCGAATCCGAGAAGAAAGCCATTTATACCATCTGCAAAGAGTTCGATGATTATGCTTCCTCCAATGGGTTATGGAGTGACAATGATTACGCTTTAAAGGTGATTCGCCAGGCATCTTTTGGCATCAAAAGAACCAATTGCATCATCATTGATGAGGTGCAAGATCTAACTGAGATTGAGATTCTTGCAACCATTTTGACCCTGAAGCAAGACAGCACCCGCATCTATTTCTATGGTGACCCACATCAAAGCATCAATCCGAACGTCTTCGATAGCTCTACCATCAATGGGGTTTATTCTAGTTTGGGCAAGACGACTTCCAGCGTCTCTGCCCCGTTGACGATCACTTACCGCACGAATAGGCATTTGATATCCTATTTGAACGAATTATTGAAGCATCGCGATGTATGGATTGGCTTAACTAAAGGCGGATTATCCTCTATCGTTGAGCCTCCGGTCACCGATGAGAATACGTCCTGGGCAGGATACGTGACCAACCCTGCGTTGTATCAACGGATTTTCGAATCCAACCCGAATTCGATGATCATCACCCCAAGTGAATCCGTGCGCAGGAAACTGCTTGAAAAATACCCAGAGATTGAAAAAGCCCGCGCCATTACGATCTATGATGCGAAGGGCATGGAATGGGATACGATCATCATGTACAACATGTTCACCGATTATGAGCCTTATTTCATGGACATGATCAGCGGCAATGGCAAGGCGAAAAAGAGCACGATCCACCGCATGACCTTCAATAAATTCTATGTCGGATGTACCCGTTCCACGAAGAGTTTCGTCATCATCGAAGAGAACAATCAGATCTTCGATATGAATCATCCGATCTTCACGAACCTACTATCGTCTTTTGCCCCGATTTATAAGAAAGAGCAAATCGATACCTATATTTTAGAAGAGAACACGTTTGAAGCCTGGTATAAGGAAGCATTGCAAAACCTCGATAATGAGAATACCGCGACCTTTGACCATGCCTTGGCCCATGCACGCCGTCTTGCGAAGACGCAGGAAGATATCAAGATGGTCAATGACCTTCTCGATAGCAATCCGGAAACCTTGCTGCGATACGGTTTCCAATACCTTGAGCAAGGTGAGTATGACCTGTCTAGAAGCGCCTTTCTTAAAGCAAACAAGCAAACCAAAGCGCATGGACCTTACATTCTATTAACAGCGGTGCTCAGCGGGAAAAATCTTTCCGATGAGCATTTAAGAGAATTCTTAAAGTTCCCTGAGCTGATTGAAAAATACCCTCAAGTGCTTGAACCGTTGATGAAGCAGCCTGCTTTCAAGGCAAGGCTGAAGCGGTGCCAAGCAAAATTGCTGGAAAAGGAGAACAACAATGGCTGATGAGAATGAATTAACAGTGGAAGAGATGAAATCATTGGTCTCTTTGGCAACGCTTCTTCCTGCTTTGCTTGAAAAGATTGCAGCGATCAATCGCGATGTGACGGACTTAAGAAACCGCTTTGCAGATTTAGGCGTTAAATTCAATACGAACACAAAAGCCATTTTGGAATATAAGCAAGAGGTTGAGCAGCTTATGGAAGCCCAACCAAACCTGAAACCAATCGAGGAAGAATTAAAGGTCATCAAAGCCTCTTTGTTGAGGATAGACGCCACCTTTAATGGCGCGCCTTTAGCTGTTCCGCAGGCCGAAACACCTGTTGAAAAACCAAAGAAAGCGAAGAAGGAAAAGCCAGCGGATCCTGACGAAGAAAGGGTTCAGGAAATCGTCAAGGATATCCTAGACGGGCATAGAGGAAGAAAAAGGAGAAGCCTTACATTGATTGATGTGAAGGTCGGATTCCGTGTTGAGGATAGCATCGCCGAAAAGGTTTTGAATCATTTTGAAAATAAGAAACTGTATAACCGTGAAACGCATATATTAACCTTTCCAAAAAGATAAAAACCCTGCAAAATCCGCATAAAATAAGGATTTAAGCCCAAATTTAAGCTTTTTCTTGATAGGGTTTTTTCCTTTAGAGGATGCATTCTGATGCCATTAATATTAATTCATTGCGCGCGTTGCACCTGTGTTTTATTAATGTAATAATATAATTACAAATCCAAATATCTTTTGGGGGCAAAACTATGAAACCTTTCTTTTTGAAGAAGAAACAGACGTCTTTTTTGCTATTGTCTATGTTGGCGCTTTCTTCCTGCGGGGGAACACCTGCGGATGCAAGCTCATCTAAGCTAACGCCAACAAGCGAAGCGGAAAGCATATCCGAGACGACAAGCATCATGCCAACAAGCGAAGCAGAAAGCGTCTCATCGGAATCCATCCCTTCCTCTAGCCACGAGCATACTTCTGAATCCATCTCCGTTAGCAGCGAGCAGAGCATCACTTCTTTGACCCCTTCTTCTAGCGAAACTACGCCAAGCTCGGAGTCTATTCCTAGTTCTGAGAGTATCCATGTGCATCATGCTGAAACTTATGCGCACGATGAAGAACATCATTGGCACGTCTGCAGCGAGTGCAATGAAATCTATGATCTAGCGGATCACGTTTTCTCGAATGAGCCTGTGGTCACACCGGCTACTTGCACTGAAAACGGACAGCGCGTCTATACTTGTGATGTCTGCGATTATCAAAAGATCGAAGTCATCCAAGCAAGCCATGATACATCTGGTGAATATCTCCATGATGCAGATCATCATTGGAAGGTATGCCCAAATTGCCAGCAACAGATTTTAGTGGCAGAACACGAATGGGACGAAGGAACCCCAGTTACTTTACCGACGAAATTCGAAGCCGGTTTGACCCGTTATGCATGCACCATCTGCGGTGAGACCAAAGATGTCGTCGTTGATAAGCTATCCGATATGAACCTCAATGTTCTGTTTGTTGGATCGGCTTTGATGCGTAATAATACGGGCTTCACCGAGACCTTTGCTGGGCTAAGCAATGCGATCGATGGCCGCACCATCAACTATACGATGAAGAACGACCTCACCCCAGCGAGTGGCTTTACCTTCAAGGCTTTAGCCGATGCAACGACCACGCTTGGCGCCAACTTACGCAATGAACTCCAAGATAATGAATATGACATCATCATCTTGCAGCTTACCCGTATGATGACTTATGGTCATGATTCTGTGGCTAATGCCGAACTCAATCACCTTAAGTCTATTCAATCCTTGTTAGAAGGTGAAACCTCTCAGATCTATTTACTCACCATCCCAAGCGACGATTCCTATTCGACTTACGAAGTAGATGAAAACGGTAATTATGTTAAAGTCGCAAGCGATTCTACGACAGGAAAAGCTGCAAATACCGCTTATTTCTCTGAGAAAGCCCACGCTTTTGCCGATGAACTCGGTTATGGCGTCATTGATTATGGATGCGCTGAAATCGCTTATGTAGAGAATGTAACGCGCCTTGGCTTCACTTGCACAAAGACCAACGCCGCGAATTATCTCCGTGGCGCTAGCGCCTATGAAAGCGTCTTTAAGAAAGCCATCCCCGAAGATCAAGACTATCAGAATGAGAATACCAGCATCCCAACAAATGAACTGAATTACCTTAAGCGTTTCGCTGCTGAATATAACTATGTGCATGAGCACGTTGATGCGAATACTCCAATCCACGATGAAAACAAGCACTGGACGGAATGCACCATCTGCAGCCACCGTTTCAACGAGACCGAACACCACATGGTCAAAGATGAAACAACCGCTGTCCCAGCTTCTTGCACCCAGGAAGGATTTGCCCATTTCGAATGCGATGTCTGCGGATATGGCAAAGACGAAACCTATCCTCTTATCGATCATGAAGTCGCTACCACCTGGAGTAAAGATGCCGATTATCATTGGCATAGCTGCGCCAACTGCGACACCCAGTTAGATAAAGCTGCTCATACCTTTGATCAAGGCACCATTTCGAAACCAGCAACCCTCACCGAAGAAGGCGAGATGACCTATACTTGCACTGTCTGCGGACAAACCAAGACCGAAGCGATCCCAATGATCGTCCATACCAATCATACCCCTGTGGAAGCTTATAGCCATGATGATACACATCACTGGCATGCTTGCACCTTCGAAGGTTGCCAGGAACAACTAGACAAGGCACCTCATGACTATGAAGAAACCATCATCACACCAGCTACTAGAACCCACGATGGACTCAAGCGTTTCACCTGCGTCTGCGGCGCAACCTATGAAGAAGAAATCGACATGCTTGGCACCAATTTGTTGATTTTGGGCACCGCTAATGCCAATAACTATAACATGGATGTCCACCTTTCTGGTCTTGCTCAGGAAGCAGGATATAAAGCTGTGACCTCAGAATATCTTACCCTTGGTAGTGGATATTCCTTCGCCGCGATCAACGATACCTCTTCTGATACTTCTTATGGCTCCAGAGTCCGTGCAAAACTCGCAGAAAACGAATACGATGCTATTATCGTCTCCGTCTGCCGTATGGTTACCAAAGGCTCTGACGATGTTATCGCCGCTGAAGAAGCTGCTTTGGCAGATGTTGTGAACCTCTTATCCTCCGAAACCAATGAAATCTACCTCATGACCTTCAATATGGGTTGGGGAAGCACACCTTCGTTATATTCCGTCGATGCCGAGACAGGCGCATATGTTAAAGGCGCTGCTAGCACCTATAGTGATGTGGAAACAAGTAACTATTTTGATACTTTAGCCGAGGGTTGGGCATCTACCTATGGATTAAAGACCATTCGCTACTCCTCCGCTTTTGTTTCATATGCTAGTACGAACGGGTCGGATCCAGCGGATAATGTTCTAAAATATATGCAAGGCTGTATCCTCTATAATTCCATCTTCAACCTTGAAGTTGCAAGTACGAGCACTTATCAAAAGCAGATCAGTTCGTCATATACAACTAAAACGGCCACAAAAGTTCGTGCTGTCGCGCTTGAATATAGCTGCTACGGCGCAGAAGATGTCATCCCGAATATCACAATAACCTTCGTTGATGCTTCGTGGTGGAATGATGCTGCTGCTTCGGTCAACTACACCTTAACACCTGCTGAGAATGGTTGTGGTGATTTCGGAACTGCGCATGCGATCTATGATTCTGCATATGGCTATACTGATGGCATCAACCATTGGTTTGTCAGAATCCCTGCAAATTCCACCTCGATTCAGTTCTTCCGCGCTGGTGATAATGGTAATGCCGATTGGGGCGCACGCACTGTTGTCATCGATTTAACCGCTAGAAATGGTAGCTTCACTTGGGTGCTAAACAGTAATGCCGCATGGTATGGTGACGGTGCCCAGGCTACCGGTTCTTGGGCGGCGTAAGGAGATACGATATGGCTTCTTTGCATCGCTATTTATCTTTAGCAGCCGCTAGCGTCGCTTTATGTGCTTGCAATGGGAATCCCACGGCAAGCTCTAGTAGCGGAGTCACCTTGCCATCGAGCGAGCCGACGTCGGTCTCATCGAAGGAAGATGATGGCTATTTAGATGTGCTATTCCTTGGCAATAGCTTGATGTTCTTCAACGATATGCCTCAGATGTTTGAGGAGATGGCGACCGTTGCTGGAAAGAAAATCCGCGTGGAATCCATTACCCAAGGATCTGCGACGATCTCCTTGTTTGCCGATATCAATACCGATATGGGTATGCAAGCCATGATCAAAATATATGAGAAGGAGTGGGATTATATCGTCATTGAGCCTTCCCGTAGGGCTTCTCCATGGGAAACCACCGTTTATAACGCGGAGATTGAAGCCGCGGAAGTCATCTACGATATGGCCCAAGAAGTCGGCGCCGAGATCCTCATCTATGCCGTATGGGGCAATGATACCGGTAATCTAGACGTGTATCAGCAAACCGGTGCTTCTACCTCTATTAAAACCGGTAATCAACCGATTTCCAGAAAAGCCCATACAGCCTTCCTTCATCAATTTGCCGTTGATGTTTCAGCAGTGACGGGCAATGCGGCGATCATCGAAGCTGGATATGCCTTTGAGAATGCGATCGCAAGAGATCCTAGCATCAACCTTTATTATAGCGATTCCAAGCACCCTTCCTTAGAAGGCTCCTATTTAGCGGGCTTAACGGTGTTTGGCACCATTTATCATGAGACCAATGCCTATATGAGCTACGATAAGCGGCTAAGCTGCGCTGCGACATTGAAAGAAGTTGCCGACGCGACAACATTAGATGGCCTTGTCCCTGATCTAACCGACGAAGAAAAAGATCCTTCTACGGATTTGCCAGATCTTAACGTGCTTTGCGTTGGCTCCAATTATATGAGTGACTATTCCGTTTCCAAGATGTTTGCGGCGCTTGTACAAGACGCTGAGAAACGAGACGTCAATATGCAGTGGGTGCTTTCTGGCAATTACACCAACCGCGATGCTGCTGATCCTAATTCTACCATTGGCGCGAATTTACGTACCACCGCCGCTTCGAGCGTCTGGGATGCTGTTATATTCCAGTTATCTCGCCGGTGCACGGCATCATCCTCTGATGTTGAAGCAGGGGAGAAAGAAGCCATCATCTCAATTGTGGATGAGCTGTTCTCAGGGGAGAACGCACCTAGAATATTCATCTACACCATGCAAAGTGGGGACAATCCTTCGATTTTCACCGATGATGGCAGCAATGTTTATGCCAAAGCGGGTCGCACGGAGAGCTATTCGGCTGAAGTCGGCACGCAATACTTCAAAGATACCGCTGAAGATTGGGCCGAAGCCGTTCATGGTGAGACGATCCTTTATGGCAGCGCGTTGATTGATTATAACGCCGCTTACAATAAAAGCGCTACGCATGCAGAGATGGGCTATATGAAGGCTTGTTGTTTCTATAATGCGATCTTCGAGAAGAGCATTCCTTCTTCTTGCACCTATTATTATAACATTGGCGAAACGCTTGGCTTAGCGGTTAGAGAGTACGCTGAACAGTATTGCCTATCGGCATAATAATTGAATCTCACTTATCTATCAGACCATGCCTATTAGGGTATGGTCTTTTATATGAAATATTGACTTTTTGCAAGGGTTTTAAGATTTTTAGTATTTGATGGTGACAATTAAAGTGGGCTTGAGACTACCATAAAACTACCATGAAAACTACCATGAAAACTACCATGAAAAATGTTAGATATATTTAAAGTAAACTTGCGATATCAAATAAGAAATCGCGGGTATAGAGGATAATTAGGCTACTAAAGACATAACCATGTCTATGGTGTCATACATTCCTAAATGGTAGGTTACTGTGCAGGTAAATGTATCCATATCCTGAGAGTACGTGAATTTCATTTCTCTTGCGGTGTTGGCACAGTCAAACATCATTGTGGATAACACACCTGTAGCGGCTTCATAAGTGTAAGTATTGGCTTCTGGGGCACCATAAGCATTCGTGTTATTACACATAAAACGTTGATATGGCAAGTTATCCATGGAGATATTTGAATTAGAGCCAACGCAGGAATAATAGGTGCTTTCAACGGCATCGAAGGTCATGAAGAAGTAGTTGTTTTCTTCATCCCATAGGTTATAGAAGGAACCACGATAGGTGTGCCCTTTGAATGGTTCGCCAGCCTCGATCTCTTCATCATTAATGATGGTGTAGGTCTTGTTCTCTAAATTCAAGGAAAGGGTTAGCTTTCTAGTGTTGGAACTCAAGATATAGGCATTCTCAGAAACGGTGACGGAATAGGTCACGCCGTTGAATACGGCATAGCCATTGCCAAGGAAAGTGATGAAATCCTCATTATTATGGAATTCACCATAAAGGCCTTCCATCAAGATGCGGTTACCTTTGCCACCTTCGTCTTTATAGCCAACTGCAAGTTCGATCTCTTCATCGATAATCACCTCAAATTGGCCTTTATCTGCGCTGACTTTGGTTTCGTTGTTAACGAAGCGGAAGGTTGGATTCAAGGTATAGGTTTTAGAAACGGATTCATAGAACAAGCTTGCATAGTCTTGCCCATCTCTCCAAACTTGAACGAAGAGGTATTTATTGCCATTGTTGGCGAAGGACAATGCGGCGTTTGTATATAGGCTATCTGCATCAGTCGCGTTCTGCTTCTTCACGAAGAGATGGTTGTAATCATTCGTGAATGGGGTCTTAATCGAACCAGAAGTGTTATCGATATCGCCAGTAAGCAAAAGGTTATGGCCAAAATAGAGATCGCTGTAATGATCGGTTTTAGCGACATTATCCTCGATGCTGGTGATCATGTTTTTGGATTCTTCATTCATCATGATTTGACCATTGGCCAAGATTTCAATGGGAGTGGCATCCCATTGGTTATCCGATGCAAATTCGGATGCGCCGGTGAATTTATAGCCATTGAATTTCATCTGGATATATTGGCCGACGATCTCATTGTTTTCATATTTCTTATCATCGAGTTCGGTAACGATGACCTTGATATTCCCGTTGATTCCAGTCGGGATATAGAAGGAATATAGGCCCGTGTTTTCGTCATAAGAAGACTTAAGATCCTTAGTGTTGGAAGCGCTATAGCCGGTGGTATAAGTCACTTTGATGGTGTTGACGCTATATTGGGTGTCATCAGTAGAGATAACCTGAATATAGATGGTTGTGCCTTCCTTTGCTGCAGCAATCTCCTGGCCTTTCGCATCCAAGAACTTAATGGTTAGATGCTCTGAGTTTGTTGCCACTAAATCAACGGATGTACCAATCTCAGAACTAAGGGACTCTTCGCTGCTAGAAGGGGCGAGGCTAGTTTCTTCCTGTGATGATGCTGGAACGCTTTCAACAGATTCATCCTTGGACGAAGATGCATCCACGGAAGAGGATGGATAAGAGACGGGTGCATTAGAAACGTTGCCGGTTTGACCAGTGCAAGACACTAAGGCAGATACAGCAGCAGTGGATAATAACAATAAGAATAATCGATTGGCTTTCATTTTTCGTGAGCCTCCTTCATTGCAGGGAAGACGATATCATAGATATCCGACAAGTCAATACATCCCTGTCGTTAACTTTTAAATTGATCTAAATATATCGGCTTTTTGCAGTGTTTTTGAGATTTTTTGCATAAAAAAGAGGCCGAATAATCGGCCTCATGGTAGAAAAGTAGATTAGTCTAAGCTTAATAAGTGCTGTCCGTAGGTGTTCTTTTCCATTGACTTGCCAAGCTTCATTAACTGCTCTTTGGAAATCCATCCATGCTTATAAGCTTCTTCTTCGATGAAGGCAATGTAGTCGCCTTTATCTTGATGTTCTTTGACAATCGCGGAGGATTCTAGAAGGGAAGCGAATGTGCCGGCGTCGAGCCATAAAGTCTCTTCACCCATGACGTTAACCTTCACATTCTTGAGTTCAAGATAGAGATTATTAAGATCGGTGATCTCGTATTCTCCGCGAGCGGATGGGGTGACTTTCTTGGCCATCTCGACGACACCGTGAGGATAGAAATATAGACCGGTGACGCAGATGTTGGATTTGGGCTCCTTTGGTTTTTCGACGATGCTTAATGCGTTGTTATCTGCATCAAGTTCGACAATACCAAAACGCTCTGGGTCTGGGACGGGGATGCCAAATAAGGTGACGAGCCCCTTTGCAGCATTCGCGGTTGCTTCGCTTAATAATTTTGGCATGGATGGGCCATGGAAGAGGTTATCCCCAAGAATCAAAGCACAGCCATCTTCGCCGATGAAATCCGCGCCGATTAGGAATGCATCAACGATGCCCCTTGGGACGTCCTGAATGCCATAGGTGATTTTCATGCCAAGCTGGCTGCCATCGCCTAATAGCATTTTGAAGCGATCGTTATCGCGGCTATTGGTGATGATCATGACCTCATTGATGCCAGCTTGCATCAAGGTTGCAAGGGGATAATAGATCATGGGCTTGTCGTAGATTGGGGTTAATAGTTTATTGTTCGCGGAAGTGATCGGATAGAGTCTAGAGCCGTTGCCTCCGCCAAGAATGATACCTTTCATGAGTATTTCCTTTCACAGGTGCGCCGTAATTGTACATTTTTTGACTTTTGAAAGAAATGAAATTACAACGCACAAATTATATAGAAATATTAGTTTACGTTATAAAAATCTGACTCCAGTATGTTGTGATCTAGAAAGTCTTTGATGGACTCACGAAATAGTTCCGATATCTTTATAACCTTAGTCTTCAATAATAGATAAACACTTTTCGAAACAAAAAGACGTTTTAATCTTTGCTTCCGTATTTCATGATATTCCGTAGGAATCGGTAAGCTATGTTTCTTGCAAAGATAATCCAACATTGATAGTAAATATAATGATTCGGGATACCTTTCAGTATCATAGAAATGTTGTACAGAATTGTTTGATAAGTGATTTTTAATAAACTCGATATCTCCTAAAGCTGCTAATTCATGACAGACATTACTTTTGAATAAATCAAACTGATCATCAAATGTCAAAGGGGATAGGTCTTGATAAGAAAGAACGGCATATAACCTATCCATGCTTATTTTCATCGCTGAGGAAATATTATGGACCAGGGACGCGGAACAGTTTTGAATATTAGTTCTCTCATTATATAAATCATTCAATGTTGCATGCGAAACATGGCTTAGCTTTTCAAGCTGGTATAAAGTCATTTGTTTTTCGATTAATAGTGCTCTTAACATAAATAATATAGGTCGAACTACCGACCTAATTTTAGTTTATTTTTGAGCGGATGACAATATTGGAATCGAGTCATTTTTCGATATGAAAAGCGGCGCAAGAATACGCCGCAATCCGATTGCGCTTGTTTGTTAGTCATACCTTAATGCGATATTGCTTTTTTGGTAAATCAGTTTTTTCTAGAGAGCCTAATTTAAATACACCCCTTTTTGACATTTTGATTCAAAACGGTAGAACACCAAGCTATAGGTTGAACACCAATTTACAAAATTATTGTTTTGGTGCTTAGAACTGCGGGTTATATTTTGCGCATAGTATAAGCCGTAATTTACATCTCTTCTGTATTAGGAAACCTTGCAAAGCCGTATCCGTCTTCAACCTGTGTATTAATCGATGCTGCAGATTCTGGTCTTATCGGAAGGGATTATTTCACGCAGAGTCTTCCCTTCAATAATGCAATGATCTAAAAGATCATTTACATCATCGTATAAACCGAGATAGAGATCGGGGGTTAGTTCATAACAACCGCCATGGTCTTCACAGGGGAGGCGATATACCTCTATGAAATAGCCGTCAGGTTTTCCAAATCTCTCGCGTATTTTGGCAAATGTTTTATCGTCCGCGCTTCTATCTCTCGTCAGCCGGTAAAAACGGCCGTTATAAGTGAATTCCATCCCCCAAATGATGCCATCGTAAAGGGTTTCGGTATACGGATCTGTTTTAGTGAATCCATCGATGAACTCTTCAATGTTGTTAAAATCTGCGTTTGCCATTATTTTAATTTCATCTCCTTTTTAATTTTATTGATTATTGCCCAGTCGCTAGCGGAAGGCGCAATCCCAGGTGAATTCCTATCGTGGTTCATGTTATAGTGAACGTGCGGTTTGACCCCGTTATGGCGATGATCGAAATCAATATTTTTGACTTGATTATGATTATCATCATAGAAACTGAGATATTTCAATTCCCCTCTCTTCACCGTTGCATAAATTCTGCCGGGGGTGTGTGAATAGACCGGAGCTGATACCGATTTTGTGTTACCACGCACTTTTTCAATAATTTTAACACCATCGACCATTCCTAAGGATACGTATTGCTGGCCGTCCAAAACAAAATTGAAATCTCCAGAAGAAACATCGACAAAACTTCCTCTTCCACCCATCGTTATTTTCCTCCTTTCTGAATTTCTTGAATCCGATCCATTTCAAATAATTTTAGTTGAGCCGAATCAGGAATGTTAAAGGTCTCTTTGAATCCGATAAAAATAAACTTTCCAGACATGCCATCAATTATCTTTCCGCGAACTAGAATTAAGGATGGAGAAAGCCTTAACTTCATTTCCTCAAACCCTTGCAAGAAAGATGAGGTTTCGTTGCCTACCCCAACAGTTGAAATGGCTACAACGCCTCCTTTTGGAAAATGGTTAAAGCAAATATCATATGTTCTTTCGTCCGCCCAGGTAATGGTCGGAATCACCTTTATTCCATAAGACTGTAGCGTTGCTGCAAACCATAGTGCTTTTTCAATGTTCATTTGGACTACCCATGGTTCCATGTTCCTATAAGCACTATAGTCTGGGGAAAGGACCGCTAGGAATTCTGAAAACGCAACTACATATTTAAGAGGGTCGTTCCAAAGACGATCAAGCAGATAATCATAATGGAATAAAAGCGGAATAGAATTCTTTTTGTTTGAAACCGTATT
>Ga0256405_10004423_pt1 | contig 26288 bp, 21 predicted proteins | sample RumenRJG_02DNA_FD_189096 | JGI IMG/M metagenome (GOLD analysis project Ga0256405, IMG submission 189096) | Bovine rumen microbial communities from Lethbridge, Alberta, Canada - RJG_02 | ecosystem: Host-associated > Mammals > Digestive system > Stomach > Rumen | place: Canada: Alberta... | reverse complement strand
AAGTATCGAGGAGATAAGAGAAGAATTCGTAAGAGTATCAGAATTTGATTCAATCTATCTGGAAATTTAAAAATGTAACAATGAAATAATGTAACAATTTAAAAGTAAAAGAATTATGAACACAATGATTTTGAGAGTAAAGAAGTGCGGACAGATGACTACCGTACAGAGTGAGAAAAGTGAGAACGGAGTGCATGACAAGCGAACACTGGTGCTGCAGGAACTCGGAGGTAAGTACGAGAACTGCTATGTAGTGACAGCGCTGGGCAGTCTGGCTACCATCGAGTGGAGTGAGGGAGAGATAGTGGCGTGCGCGCTTAGTTTCCGAACTCATGAACACAACGGACAAGTCTTTATGGACGTGATCGCGAACGAAATGATAAAAGTGAGAAAGTGAAAAAGTGAAAAGGTGAAATAATTAAACATTAGAGATTAAACATTAAACATTATGGCAAAGAAATTATCATTAGAAGAGATCGAGCAGTTTGTAAAAGACACGCTTGAGAATCCTGAGAACATCATAAAGATGATTCAAAAATATGGTAAGGATGCGCTTGGTTACATAGAACATGGACAGTTACATTTGGATTATGACAATAGAAATTATTCCTCTTGGAATGAGGATATATTGAAGCTGTTCCCACTTAAGCGCCCAGTTGTTATCACTAGTTGGAAGGGAACTATTGCAGCCCATTTCCAAGATTGGAATGTGACTTTTGATAATATTGGTAGTCGTGCCATTATTGAACAGATTGTTGCATCTTATCTAGATGACGATAGGGCACTAAAAATGATTGAAGCATATAACAATTAAAGTGAAAATTTTGAGTTGAGGTGAGGAGGATATTCTCGAGTAAATGGCCAAAGAATCCGAAATCTCTTCTCGCTAAATAACTCAAATAATATGAATAAATTAATTAACAAAACAACAACTATCGACGGCATGATGGCCGTTGGTGAGAATGATTTAGGGTTGAAGTATGTGCAGTTTTTGCCCGACAACCCATGTGTAGGACTGATGGAGGCGTTCCATGGATTTGGATATTTCCAAATGCTAAGCAATGGATCGTGCGACTTTATCCAAAAGAAACGCCATCGAAACAAGCCTGAGTTCAAGGGATATTACGCAAGTCTGTCGTTTTGCGCCGACGGATATGATAGAGTGACGTTTGTGGTGCCAAACGGCATGCGTGCAGAGCTGCCCAAGATTCTGCGAAAGGGTATATTCCAGATTATTGCACACCTGATAAAGAAAGGATTTGCCAGATGATATACCGTATAGTAAACAAGGGCAAAAAGTTTGCCTATCAGGTAAAGAATCGTGAAGATTTCTTGACTTTGCGAAACTCCAAGAAGAATCTTGAAAACTTAGCTAAAGCCCGCAAAGGTGATGAGAAAGCAAAGGCGCAACTGGTGCAGTTCGCGTATAATATAGGTGTGCTGCAGAGCTCGGCCTTGGCTGGTTGCAAGAGTATTGGAAGCTACTTTTTTCATGATGTGGATTGCTATGATGCGGCTCAGAGTGAAGCAATGGCGAAACAGATACTTGCCAAGAAGGATGAGATTGGCTTGATGATGCTGGAGAAGAGTGCGAGTGGTGGTTATCATCTGGTTTGTAAACGAGAACCTGGAACTTCCATTTTGGAGAATCAGGTGCGTATCTCTACGATTCTTCAGATTGAAATGGATACAAACGTTCATGATCTACAAAGGGTTTCTTATAGTTCAAGTGGCGATGAAAAAGATTTACTTTACTTGGATGATGAATTGTTTGAGGAGCCAATGACGGCTGAGGAGTGTGAGGCGGAATATGAGCGATTGAAGGAGCGAGAGAGACGTGGTGAAGAGGATGTTCCGGCTGGGGCGAAGAAGGCGAATAAACATTATAGGCCGTGGGAGGAGGATTTTAACTTCCAAGAGCGCCGCTGTCGTGACAAGGGACAGGGCCCAGTCACATCCTGTGACAGGTACCAGTCCCCAGTCACAACTCAGTCCCCAGTCACAACCCAGTCCCCAGTCATGCCATACCCAGATAATTATCATGGGATTCCTTTTACTACTATTATAAAGAAGTATTGGGAAATGAACAATGGCGGGTTTGAACCTAATATTGGTGACAGGGATACTTTGACGTATCAACTAGCCTGCGATTTGAGACATATCTGTGCAAGGAATGCGGAGTGGCTGGATCAGGTGATTCCCTGCTATGATGGGTTCCCGATAGAGGAGAAACGACAGAAGATTGCCAACGCTCTTAAATCCAGCTATGAAGGTATGCCTGGTAGATTAAAGGATGTGCTTGATGCGCTTGAAGGACGAAAAACAAAGTCGCCCGACGAGCAATCTGAACAAAGCGCTCTGCCCGAAGAGATGCCTGAGATGCCTGCGGAGAAGAAACTGCCGAAACTGATTAGACTACTTACGCGCAATACCCCCAACCAATACAAAGCGGCAGTGGCGCATGCGGTGTTCCCACCGCTTGGAACGCACCTGAAAGAGGTGTCGTTTGAGTATACCGATTACGTACCTCATGAGGCAACGCTGATGAACTGCCTGATGGCGCACACGGGTGCTGGTAAAGGCTGCATAGACGAACCTATCCGCCACATTATGGCCGACATAAAACGTCGTGACGAGGAGAATACGCGACGCGAGGCGGAGTGGAAGAAGGACTGCCAGAAGAAGGGAGCCAACAAGGATAAACAGGTGCGCCCAGAAGGTCTTGTAATCCAAGAAATCGACCCCGATATGACCAAGCCTGCACTCGTAACACGTATGGACGAAGCCGAAGGCCATTTTGTTTACGTGAAGCTGAACGAGATTGACCTGTTTGAGCAGCTGAAAGGACAGACCGGCAAGCAGCACTTCCAACTGATGTGCTTAGCCTTCGACCCAGGAGCTGAATTCGGTCAGACTCGCGTAGGTACTCAGAGCGTAACAGCACGACCGAAGTGTCGCTTTAACTGGAACGCATGTACCACTATACAAAAGGGGCGCAAGTTCTTTAGCCGTGTGCTGACAGATGGTCCTATAAGCCGTATAAACTTCTGTACTATCCCAGAGATGGAGATCGGAGCTGAACAGCCCATTTACGGCAAATACGATTCGGCATTTGATGAAGAGCTTAAGCCTTACATCGACAACTTGGTAGCCGCTCATGGAATGATTGATTGCCCTCAGGCATTCAAACTTGCTAAAAAGCTGCAAGAGGAGTGCGCCGAGTTCGCCCGACTGAGTCAGAACGAAACCTATTGGAATCTGAGTCATCGTGCCATAGTTATTGCCTGGCTTAAGGCCTGTGTGCTCTACGTAGCCAATGGCAATCAATGGGAAAAGAACATTGAAGACTTTGTGCGCTGGAGTCTGCAGTACGATCTGTGGTGCAAGATGCAGTTCTTTGGCGAGGACATAGAAGCTGCAAATAGTGGAAACGAGCGAATGGGAACCCGTGGGCCGAGAAATCTGTTGGAGCTATTGCCTGATGAGTTCACAAGAGAGGACGCTCTGAATGTGCGAGTAAAGCAAGGAATGGGTGGCGGCAGGAAGAAGTGTTCGCTGATGATTAACCAGTGGGTTCATAGAAACTACGTATTACAGTTGACAGATGACAGTTTTAAAAAGAGCGATAAATATAAAAATAAACATTAGATTATGTTACCAAGAGGAATTAGAAACAACAACCCACTGAATATCCGCAGAAGTAAGGATAAGTGGAAAGGCCTGAGGGCCGTGCAGGCAGACGCGCAGTTCTGTCAGTTTGAAACATTGGAGTATGGTTGGCGGGCGGCGTTTTATCTGCTCACGCGGACGTACTATCATAAGTACCGCCTGTATACCATCCGCAGCATCGTAAACAAATGGGCACCGCCAATAGAGAATAAGACGGAGGCGTACATTGCCAACGTGAGCCGACTGACAGGCATCGACCCCGATGAGCCGATAGGCATACCAAGCGAGAGTCCTGGAAGATGGATGAAGTTGGGTAGGGCGATGGCGATACAGGAAAACGGAACAGATAGCATCGACGATTTTGCGCTGCTTACCGGCTGGGACTTATGTCGCGAAGCACTGAGATGACTCGACTGCGCTCGGGATGACAATCGGGGGATAAAAATCCCTCGATTACAACCCCAGCAGGCTGCCGATTTGGAATACCGCCATACTTGCCACCCAGGCTACTGCGGTGGTGTAGATGGCGGCAAAGCCTGCCCAGCGCCATGAACCGGTCTCATTTTTGATGGCGGCTATAGTGGCGATACATGGGAAGTAGAGCAGTATGAATATAAGGTAGGCATATGCAGCAAGGGGCGTGATGCCTTCTTGTATCATAGTCTGGCGCAGGCGGGTGTACTTTTCGGTATCGTCACTAAAGCTGTCATCATCGCCAAAGCTGTCGTCACCGCTATACAGTACGCCGATGGTAGAAGCCACAATCTCCTTGGCACCTACACCAGCCAACAGCGAAACATCCAGTTTCCAGTTAAAGCCCTGAGGGGCGAATACTGGCTCGATGGTCTTTCCCATACGGCCGATGTAGCTCTGCTCCTGCTGTTGCTCGCGTGGCAGCTGGTCGTTGTGCGGGAAGTAGCCCAGAGCCCACACGATGATGCTGGCTACAAGGATGATGCCTCCCATCTTCTTAAGATACTCCTTACCTTTCTCCCATGTGTGGCGCCAGATGGCCTTTGGTGTGGGCCAGCGATAAGGTGGCAGTTCCATAACAAAAGGGGTGTCTTCGCCCTTGATGACAAGCGATGAGAAGATCTTGCTGACAACTACCGACACGGCGATTCCGATGGCGTAGAGCGAAAGCAATACCCACGAGCGATACTGCAGCGAGAAGAAGGTGCCGGCTATCATGATATAGATGGGCAGGCGGGCTGAGCAGCTCATGAACGGCAGAATCATCATGGTGATGATGCGCGAACGGCGGCTCTCGATGGTGCGGGTGGCCATTACAGCGGGAACATTACATCCGAAACCCATGATGAGCGGGATGAACGACTTGCCGTGCAGACCCATCTTATGCATGAGCTTATCCATGATGAATGCGGCACGAGCCATATATCCTGAATCCTCCATCAGTGAGATGAAGAAATAGAGTATCAATATCTGTGGCAGGAACACGATGACGCTGCCCACACCGCCGATGACGCCATCGACGAGCATGGCCTTGAGCGGTCCGTCGTTCATTCCATCGCTAATCTTGTCGCCCAGCCAAGCCACGCCTTCTTCAATCCAGTCCATAGGATACTGACCGAGTGAGAAGGTGGTCTGGAACATGATGTAGAGTATGAGGAAGAAGATGGGGAAGCCGAAGTACTTATGCGACAGCAGACCATCAATCCTATGTGTAGCCTTATAGGTGTCCTTCTTGTGACCGGTCTTGTATTCGGCCTCCTTCAGGGCTCCGTTGATGAAACCGTACTTGGCGTCCATGATGGCTGTCTCGGAGTCGCTGCCGGTCTCTTCCTTTACGCGGGCCGATGCCTTATCGCGCTCGGTGGTAAGGTTGCGGAAGTCCTGTATGCGCTGCTCACCTGCCATGTGCTTGCCCAGGTAGTCGAGCACCTGACTATCGTGCTCAAGGAGCTTAAGCGAGAGGTAGCGGGTAGAGTAGTGCTGGGTGATATGCTCGTCGGCCTTAAGGTACTTCTGGATGTGCGAGATACCGTCTTCAATTTCGTGGCCGTAGTTGATATGCAGGTGGCGAGAGAACTTGCTGGTGCCCTCGTAAACCTGAATTACGGCGCGGAAGAGTTCCTTTACGCCCATGCCGTTCTTGAACGACGTTGGTATCATAGGTGTACCAAACAGGGTGCTGAGGGTGTCGAGATTTACGTTGTCGCCACGGCGCTCAAACTCGTCGTACATGTTGAGCGCGCACACCATGCGCATGTTCATATCAACAAGCTGGGTGGTGAGATAGAGGTTGCGCTCAAGGTTTGATGCATCGATGACGTTGATTACCACATCGGGCATCTTCTCAGTAAGATGTTCGCGCACGTAAAGCTCCTCGGGCGAGTAGCACGAGAGTGAGTAGGTGCCAGGAAGGTCGGTGAGGTTGAACTCGTAGCCGAACATTGAGGCATGTGCCTCGGTGGCATCTACGGTAACGCCTGAGTAGTTGCCCACATGGCCGTGAGCACCTGATGCGTAGTTGAACAATGAGGTTTTACCACAGTTAGGATTTCCCACCAGCGCAACGTTGATGGTACGACGCTCTTTCATGGCCTCGTGATGCAGATAGTCGTCTTCATGGCGGTTGGTATCGGTAGCAAGGTTGAAACTGGTTGCCTCAAGCGGTGTATCGGCTGATACCACCTCTATATTATCAGCTTCCTGATGGCGAAGCGACACTTCATAGCCCATCAGCTTGTATTTAACGGGGTCTTGGAGCGGAGCGTTGAGCAGAACCTCTACCTCCTGTCCGCGAATAAAGCCCATCTCAATGATGCGCTTGCGGAATCCGCCGTGGCCCAATACCTTTACTATAATACCTTTTTCGCCTGTTTTTAACTCTGATAGTTTCATCACTCAATTGATTTTGAGTGCAAAGATACATAAAAAAACTTGCAACCCGATTGCAAAGGCCGCAAGTTTTTATAAAATACCTAAAAATGATGATAGGTTACTCGGTTTCGAAGTAATTTTCGAGCTCAGCTTTAGCACTCGCGTTCTCGTTAGCCAAGTCGCGAACTATGTGACCTTTCTCAAGCAGCGCAATGCGGTTAGAGATGTCGATAGTGTGGGCGAGGTTGTGGCTTGAAACAAGAATGGTGGCACCTGTCTCCTTATTATAATCGGTGAGCACGTGCTTGAGTACGTTCTGGCTCGAGGGGTCGAGGAAGTTGAACGGCTCGTCGAGTATAACCAATTTTGGACGGTTGAACAGGGCAGAGATGATACCCACCTTCTGCTTGTTACCAGCAGAGAGGTTGCGGATAAGCTTTTTCTGACCGAAGATCTCGCCAGCGGCAAGACGTTCAAAGTCCTTAAGGCGCTCGTCAACCTGAGCCTGAGTCATATTTGTAATCTTGCCGATGAAGGCAAAATACTCCTCAGGGGTGAGGAAGTCGATAAGGAACCCCTCGTCGATATATGAACCGGTAGATGCTTTCCACTCCTCGCTTGCTGCGGGGTTGATGCCATCGAGTGCCACCTCGCCCTCATCGGGCTTCAGCAAGTCGAGAAGCATGCGGAAGAGCGTAGTCTTACCAGCACCGTTATTACCCACAAGACCTAATAAATCGCCATTGTTAACTGTGAAGCTCTCAATGTCGCAGGCTACAGTCTTGCCAAACGCCTTTTTCAAATTGGTTATGGTTATCATAATCTTTATTGTTTCATGTTTAATGTTTCATGTTTCATGTCACACGATTCCTTTTCCGTGGCAGTTCTTGAACTTCTTGCCAGAGCCACATGGGCATGGATCATTACGTCCGGGCAGCTTATCCTTAACAACAGGCTGATGGTGCTGCTGAGCGCGGGTGTCGTGCTGAGCTGCGGCCTGCTGATTGCGGTCGACAAGCTGCTCCTCGCCAACGTTCTGCTTGCTCTCAACGTACTGCTGGCGCTGAGTGTGCTGCTCAGGAGCGGCCTCCTGAACCTGCTGCTGCATCTCGGGGATACCGCTGCGGGTGAGGATAGAGCAGATACGGTTGTACATCTCGTTGATCATCTCGTCCCAAACCTTAGCACTCTCGAGCTTGAAGATAAGCAGAGGATCCTTCTGCTCGTAAGAGGCATTCTGTACAGAGTGCTTCAGCTCGTCGAGCTGGCGGAGGTTCTCCTTCCAACTATCGTCGATGATGTGGAGCAGGATGCTCTTCTCGAACTCCTTAACGATGCTCTTACAATCGGTCTCGTAAGCCTCCTTGAGGTTACAAGGGATGTTGAACATCTTGCGACCATCGGTGATGGGCACCATGATGCGCTCGTAGATAGAACCCTGATTCTCGTAAACCTGCTTGATGATAGGCTGGGCTACGGTCTGGATGCGCTCGGTGCGGCGGTTGAAGTTCTCGATAGCTGCCTGGAATGCTTTCTCGTGCAGCTGCTCGCGCTGAGTGTTGATATACTCATCGCTGGTGAATGGAATCTCCATTGAGAGAACATGCAGGAACTCCTCCTTGCAACCCTGATAGTCGCCAGAGTTCTCGATGATGTTTACAACGCGGTCCCATATGATGTTGGCGATATCCATACCGATACGCTCACCCATAAGGGCGTGGCGGCGCTTCTCGTAGATTACGGTACGCTGCTTGTTCATCACATCATCGTACTCGATAAGGCGCTTACGGATACCGAAGTTATTCTCCTCAACCTTCTTCTGTGCGCGCTCGATACTCTTAGAAATCATCGGGCTCTCGATCATCTCGCCGTCCTTGAATCCAAGGCGGTCCATAACAGATGCGATACGCTCTGAAGCGAACAGACGCATCAGCTTATCCTCGAGTGATACATAGAATACAGATGAACCTGGGTCACCCTGACGTCCGGCACGACCACGGAGCTGGCGGTCAACACGACGGCTCTCGTGACGCTCGGTACCGATGATGGCGAGACCACCAGCGGCCTTAACCTCGGGCGACAGCTTGATATCGGTACCACGACCGGCCATGTTGGTGGCGATGGTTACGGCACCCTTACCGTTTGTGCTCTGACCTGCAAGTGCTACGATGTCGGCCTCCTTCTGGTGCAGCTTAGCATTCAGCACCTGGTGGGGGATACCCTCGCGCTTACCTGTCTCAGGATTAACATACATATCGAGCATGCGGCTGAGCAACTCAGAGATTTCTACCGATGTGGTACCAATCAGAGTTGGGCGGCCTGCATTACGCATCTTTACAACCTCGTCGATAACAGCCTTGTACTTCTCGCGGGCTGTCTTATATACGCGGTCGTCCTGGTCGTTACGGATTACAGGACGATTGGTTGGAATCTCAACTACATCGAGCTTGTAGATATCCCAGAACTCACCAGCCTCGGTAGAAGCTGTACCGGTCATACCTGAGAGCTTGTGATACATACGGAAGTAGTTCTGCAGGGTTATGGTGGCAAAGGTCTGAGTAGCAGCCTCAACCTTTACATGCTCCTTGGCCTCAACAGCCTGGTGCAGTCCGTCGCTCCAGCGGCGACCCTCCATGATACGTCCTGTCTGCTCGTCAACAATCTTAACCTCGCCGTCGATAACCACATACTCATCGTCCTTGTTGAACATGCAGTAAGCCTTGAGCAGTTGCTGCAGAGTGTGAACGCGCTCGCTCTGAACGGCGTAGTGGCTCATCAGCTCATCCTTCTTGTCAAGGCGCTCCTGATCGGTAAGACCAGTCTCGGCCTCAAGTGCAGAGAGCTCGGTAGTGATATCGGGCAATACAAACAGTTCGTTATCGTTAACCTGCTTAGCGAGCCAAGCGGTACCCTTATCGGTAAGGTCGCAAGAGTTCATCTTCTCGTCAACCACAAAGTACAGAGGCTCAACGCACTCTGGCATACGGCGGTTGTTGTTCTCCATGTAGATGTTCTCGGTATTCTGCATACCAGCCTTGATACCCTCCTCAGAGAGGAACTTGATCAGAGGCTTGTTCTTTGGCATGGCCTTGTGCGAACGGTAGAGTGAAAGGAATCCTGCATCGAGCTTCTCCTGACCCTCCTTCTTGTTGCCTGCCTCAACCAGCTTGTTACCCTCGGCAATCAAGGTCTTGGCATCGGCAAGATACTGTGTGGCCAGTTGGCGCTGAACGCCTACCAGCTTCTCAACCAGTGGCTGATACTCCTCGAACATCTGGTCGTCGCCCTTAGGGATAGGACCTGAGATGATAAGAGGTGTACGGGCATCGTCGATCAATACAGAGTCGACCTCATCGACGATGGCGTAGTTATGTGCGCGTTGTACCAGGTCGGCTGGCGAGATAGCCATGTTATCACGCAGATAGTCGAAACCGAACTCGTTGTTGGTACCGAATGTGATGTCGGCCTGATAAGCCTTACGGCGCTCCTCTGAGTTAGGCTGATGCTTATCGATACAGTCAACACTCAGTCCGTGGAACATATAGAGAGGACCCATCCACTCTGAGTCACGCTTTGCCAGATAGTCGTTCACTGTTACTACGTGAACACCGTTTCCGGTAAGTGCATTAAGGAATACAGGCAGGGTAGCTACAAGAGTCTTACCTTCACCAGTAGCCATCTCGGCAATCTTTCCCTGATGCAGAACAACACCACCAAACAGCTGTACGTCGTAGTGTACCATTTCCCACTTTAGGTCGTTACCTCCAGCGGTCCAGTGATTGTGGTAGATAGCCTTATCACCGTCGATGGTGATGAAGTCTTTCTTAGGATCACTAGCCAGCTCGCGGTCGAAATCGTTTGCTGTAACGATAGTATCCTCGTTCTCGGCAAATCGGCGTGCTGTCTCCTTTACGATGGCGAATACCTCGGGCATCACCTCGTTGAGGGCATCCTCATAGATTTCAAGTACTTCCTTCTCGATTTTATCGATCTGGGCAAAGATATCGGCACGCTCGTCGATTGGTGTATTCTCGATGGTTGCCTTTAACTCTTCGATACGCTTCTTCTGCTCGTTGGCAGAGTTCTGTACCTGCTGCTGTAATGTTTTGGTGCGCTGACGCAGTGCATCGTTATCCAGCTTCTGAACCTCGGGATACACGGCCTTAACTTGCTCTACGAGGGGCTGGATGAGTTTCATGTCGCGTGAGGACTTATCACCAAACAGCGACTTCAAGATTTTGTTGAAATTCATATTTTAATGTTACTTTTTTACTAATGTTTGTGTATGACTAATATTAAAACGGCGGCAAAATTACAAAAAATAATTGTAACAACCAAGCCTTTTTATTAAAAAAGAGGTGTAGTCATACATGCATTAGGTGCACGGATGCGAATTGTCTTTGCAATTGTGGGTGCAATTCGCTCAATGCTTACTGGTGTCTTAACCTTTTCGGCAGGTACGTTGGCACCATAGAATATAATGGGGAAATATGCAAGGTGTTTCTTAACTTGTATCTGTTCGTGTGTGTCGTCGTTCTGCATCTGCCAGCCTGGGCTGAGCTCAACCACAAGGTCGCCTATGTTCTGCTCGTACAGATGGGTATGAACGCTTTTTACGCCCGACATCTGCAGCAGGAACTCCTTCGACTTGTTTATAACGTCTGTAAGGGCTATGCGCTTTCCCTCGAGCAGCTGATGATTTAGGTAAAGCTGATTGCGGTATGATCCCTCTACGTACTTGCCCTGGCCCCAGAGTGCTCCGAGGTACATGTTGAGCAGATTGGCAGTGCGGTTGGTGTAATAAACACCTGTGGGGATGTTGTATTTGGCATATTCAGAGAAGTTCTCTTCGGTATAACCTGTTGAGGTTACAACGAACAGGGCGTTCTCTTTTCCAATCAGATTCTCTATCTCGCGCACAAGTTTTACGAGTGCGTTGCCGAGGGTGGAATCGTCAGCTTTATTCTGGTCTTTTGTGTCGTACGATAACAGAAGCAGATCGGGGATGGAGTCTTGTCCAAGCTCTTCTTCAGTAAGAAGTTGTAACGCCTTGTCGGTCAAGTTGATAGCGTTCCACTTTTTCTTCTTGTTATCGTTCCAGATGATGCGGTCTACATTGTGTCCTGATGCAAGTGCTGCTGTCTCCTTTTTTACAGCTACCGCACAAACCTTTCCTTGGCCCTTGGTGGCCATCTTCAGCTCGTCGCTAAGGGTTGATACGGCAATGTCGTTTGGAGTAGAAGTTACAGTCTGCAGCGAGTTGCGGTCGAGCCATTTGTCGCCTGTAATGTTGTGATAGAAAGGCGATGTGCCAGTGATGACTGACGAAATGGCAGACGACAAGTCGACATCGTTATAAGGATAGAAACCTTGTTCATAGATTAATCCATCGTCGAACAGAGTGGGGTAGTCATTTCTCAACTGATCGATAGTGATATTCACTACCAATCGGGGGCTGACTCCCTTCTGTGCCTGAGCTTGCGTGCTGAGAGCCAGCATCGTAAGCAGGGTGACGTATAGATATCTATTCTTCATTTCTTACTACGTATCAGCAAACATAGTGCCACAATCCATATTCCCTCGGCATAGCTCTGGAAGAGGCTGCCCAGAGCGAACAGGATAAACATTGTGCCGAGTACTTTGCGCCACAAGTCTCGCTTGCCCTTGATGATTGCAGGGATAAACAGCAATGGCAGAGGGTTGAACAGCAGCAGATTGAGGTTCAAAGATGTTGTTGGGTGCTGCGAGAATATCATCACCGTGAGCACTACGCCAGCCAAGCCCTGAACGGTCATAAGCAGAACATCCCACCATTTGGCTATTTTTTTGCGGCGCCATTCGTAAACGGCTATCGCCAGCGATATTGCAAGCAGTATCAGTGCAACCTCTGTTGGCGATAGGATAAAGTCGGGCTCTATCTGCTGTACTCCTGGTGCTACAAGCAGTCGATTCTCCTTTACCAGCGGGCGGTATTCACCATCCTTATATATCTGAGCACGGGTGAAGTCAGTCATCAGATTCATTGGCAGGAACTCCTGCTCTGCGCGGTTTGTCTTCAAGTCGGCCTTTAGTCCTAACAGCAGATCGTTGCCGAACTTCGACCACAAATGATTCCTGTTGCACTCGCGTACCATCTCTCTGAACGTAGGCTCGAAACCCTCGCGCTCGTTATATACCACCTGACCGTCGATGCTTTGTTCTATGACATCGCGTGGCTTGGTAGAGCAGTTGTTGTAGAAATAGTTGTAGCGGTAAACCTTGTTTTCAGGCTTGAGATTCTCAATCAAAGCCATCTGGAGCTTGCGTTTCTCGTCGTTGGTAAGGTTCAGAACCTGTTCGGTAATGCTGCTTCCCCATTTCTGGTAGTATGGCCAGAACTGGTCGAAAGGATATGCTGCAAGCTCATAGTCGGTAAGTCCGAAAACAAACCTTAATGCGAAGTATGGTTTGCTGAAGCTGAACATGCCCCAGTTGAACACCAGATCCTGATCGCCGCTATGCCATCTTATGGCAGCGTGACCATACAGACTGTATATCTCCTCGTGGGGTGAACAGGTCAATAAACTAACCTCAACCGAGTCCATCGGGTCAAAATTGTGCCCGATAGAGTCAGAACCGTAATAAACCAGTTTTGCATCATTTTGTGCAAATATGGGGTTTATGTTGCTGACTGTCAGCAAGATAGCTACAGTCAAGAGCCTCTTAATTTTCTTTTCTAAATGTTTCACGATGCAAAAATAACTTATATTTTCGAAGAAAAAGCCATTACTTCGGTTTTTTTTTGATAATTTTGCACGCTGAAATGTTTTTCAATAGAATTAAATTATAAAATATGAATAGAATTCTCGCCAGTTTCGTTTTGGCAACCTTAACGACATCGGCTTTTGCTCAGAGCAACACTAACTCTCCCTACAGCCAGTTTGGCTTAGGCGATCTTACCGACCAGAGTGTAAGTTTCAACAAGGGTATGAACGGCGTAGGCCTCGCCATGCGTCGTGGTAATGAGATTAACCCCATGAACCCTGCTTCGTATTCTTCGATTGATTCGCTCACATTCCTTTTCGATGCCGGTATGTCGGGTCAGATAACCAATTATAACGAGAATGGCAAAAAGTTTAATGGCAAGAGTGGCGGTTTCGACTATGCTACAGCACTCTTCCGTGCTTTTAAGAATGTAGGTGTCTCTTTCGGAGTTCTGCCTTATTCTAATATCGGCTACGATTATATGGTAACAGGCTATCTTGATGATAGAGAAAAAACTGCTGCCGCTTCGGAGTACTCTGGCGATGGTGGTCTGCACCAGCTTTTTATCGGTACTGGTATCCGTCCCATCAAGCCTTTGTCATTAGGAGTTAACCTCTCATATCTGTGGGGCGACTATACTCGCTCTATGGCTACTGTAGAGTCGTCATATCTCAGTATTCTTGCAAAGCAATACAAAGCAAGCGTAAGCAACTACAAGCTCGACTTTGGTGCGCAGGTAGAGCTGCCACTCAGGAAGAAGGATAATCTTACTCTTGCTGCAACATGGTCGCCTGGTCATTCACTCAAGTCTGATCCAGAGTGCCTTATCACCAATGTTCAGACAACTATCGGTAAGGCCGATACCACAACCTATAATATTGCCGACGGTTTGAGCATTCCTACCACATTAGGTTTCGGTATTGCATATAATCACGCCCGCAATCTGCGTTTGGGTGCCGATCTTCATATCCAGAAGTGGGGTAGTGTAGACTATCCTTCTTACACCAATGGTGTCTACGCCCTCAAGTCGGGTCTGCTCAAGGACAGCTATCGCTTTAACTTCGGTGGCGAGTGGACTCCAAACCCAATGGCACGTAGCATCTTCAAGCGCATACAGTATCGCGCTGGTGTAGGTATGGCAACACCTTATTATTATATAAACGGTAAGGAAGGTCCTAAGGAGCTCTCTGCCAGTCTTGGCTTCGGTATCCCCATCATGAATGGCTACAACAACCGTTCTGTTCTTCATATCAGCGGTCAGTATGTTCATCGTTCGGCCGACAACATGATTAAGGAGAACATGTTCCATTTGAATATCGGATTTACATTCAACGAGAAATGGTTTGCAAAGTGGAAGGTAGAATAATAGCCATCGCTGCGTTTGTAGCGATGATATTATCCGGTTGTAATGACGTACAAGAGCATACGGCTCCTGCCATCCGCGACCGTGATTCAGCTTCGGTAATGACGTCGTATGGTGTCAACACGCTTATCAGCGACAGCGGCGTCATAAAATATAAGATCATTACCGAGCGCTGGGACGTAAACACCATAAAGAACCCTTCGCGATGGACTTTTGAGAAGGGCGTTTTCTTTGAACAGTTCGATGAGAAATTCCATGTTCAGGCCTATATTCAGGCCGATACAGCGTGGTATTTCGACCAGCAGAAGCTGTGGCATCTTCGCGGACGTGTGAAGATTCGCAACATCAACGGACTGCTGTATGAGAGCGAGGAGCTTTATTGGGATGGTGTGCGTCATGAACTCTATTCTAACGTGTTCTCGAAGGTAACCACACCCGAGCGTAGTATGGAAGGAACCTATTTCCTTTCTGACGAGCGCATGACACATTATACCGTGTCGAACTCTAAGGGATCGTTTACCCGCGAGGATATGACTGGCGAGAGCAAAGACGAAGACAAGGATAAGAAGGATGCCAAGCAGGACACTGTTCAGGCACCTCAGCCCATGCGTCAGCAATTACAGAAGCACAGGAGGACCGGACAATGACAGCACTGATTATATGGCTATTAGTTTCGATGCTCTTCTCTGCCTTCTTCTCAGGCATGGAGATAGCTTTTGTATCGTCGAACCGCCTGCGTGCTGAGATGGACCGCGAGAAGAACCGCTTCTCTCAGCGAATAATCAAGACCTTCTATCAGCATCCCAACAACTTTGTTTCTACCATGCTGGTGGGAAACAATATCTCGCTGGTAATCTATGGTATCCTGTTTGCAAAACTCTTTGATTCTACTCTGTTTGAACCGCTTAGCGACGGTGTAAGGGTAACATGCGACACACTGCTGTCTACCCTTGTTGTGCTATTTACAGGCGAGTTCCTGCCCAAGTCGATATTCAAGAACAATCCTAACACGCTGCTCACGGTGTTTGCCGTTCCGGCATGGATTTGCTACGTGGTGCTTTATCCCATTTCGCGATTCGCCACACTACTGTCGAAAGGGCTTTTACGCCTTGTGGGCATACGCATGAAGAGCGCTGGCGAAGAGAAGGAATTCACCAAGGTCGACCTCGACTATCTGGTGCAGGACAGTATCGACAATGCCAACAACGATGACGAAATAGAAGAGGAGGTAAAAATCTTCCAGAACGCCCTTGATTTCTCGGAAACCAAGATACGCGACTGTATGGTGCCTCGTACAGAGATTGATGCCGTAGAGGATACTTCTACCATCGAGCAGCTAAAGCAGATGTTCATCGAGAGCGGCCACTCAAAGATTCTTGTTTTTCACGAGGATATCGACCATGTAATCGGCTATGTTCACTCATCCGACATGTTCCACAACCCAACTGATTTGGCGGGTATAATCCGCGAGATTTCGTTTGTGCCCGAGACTATGCTCGCATCAAAGCTAATGGCTCAGCTGATGCAGCAGAAACGCTCGCTGGCAGTGGTTATCGACGAGTTTGGAGGTACCAGCGGACTTGTATCGCTCGAGGACATAATGGAGGAGATTACAGGTGAGATTGAGGACGAGCACGACAACACTAATCATGTGGCCAAGAAACTTAACGACCACGAGTATATGCTGTCGGCCCGACTTGAGATAACGAAAATCAACGAGATGTTCGACCTCAACCTTCCTGAAAGTGATGAATATATGACTCTTGGCGGACTTATTCTGCACGAATATCAGTCGTTTCCAAAACTCAACGAGGTTGTAAAGATAGACCGATATGAGTTCAAAATTGTAAAGAATACAGCAACAAAAATAGAGTTGGTGCGATTAAACATTGTCGAATAGACTATTTTTCTTAGAAAAAATTTCGTTGTTTCGAACAAATTTATTAATTTTGCACCCGTTTTATGAGTAATAATTAAAAATTTAAATACATTATGGCAGCATTAGGAAAAATCCGTAAAAGAGGCGTAGCCCTCGTTTGCATTATTGGCCTCGGCCTTTTCGCCTTCATTGCTGAAGAAGCTTTCCGTTCTTGCGAAGCAACCAAGAACCAGCAGCGTCAGCAGATTGGCGAAGTGTTAGGAAACAAAATCAATGTTCAGGAGTTCCAGGCTCTTGTTGATGAGTATCAGGACGTTCTGAAGATCACCCAGAACCGTGAGAACTTCTCTGAGGAAGAGCTCAACCAGATTAAGGATCAGGTATGGAGTCAGTACGTTAACGAGCAGATCATCAAGAATGAGGCTGAGAAGCTCGGTCTTACTGTTACCGACGAGGAGCTCCAGAACATCATGAAGGAGGGCACCAACCCTATGTTGATGCAGTCTCCATTCGTTAACCAGCAGACTGGTCGTTTCGATGTGACCATGCTCACCAAGTTCCTTGATGACTATAAGAAGGCTGGTAACAACCCACAGCTCGCTGAGTCATATCAGTCCATCTATAAGTACTGGCAGTTCATCGAGAAGCAGCTTCGCACACAGACTCTGGCTCAGAAGTATCAGTCACTTCTCAGCAACTGTCTGATCTCTAACCCTATCTCAGCTAAGATGGCTTTCGATGGTCAGAATACTGAGAGCGACATCCAGCTTGCTTCTATCGCTTACTCTTCAATCAACGACAACGATGTAAAGGTTGACGATAAGGATCTGAAGGCTAAGTACGAGGAGCACAAGGAGATGTTCAAGCAGGACGTAGAGAGCCGCGATATCAAGTATGTTGACTTCCAGGTTGTAGCTTCAGCTGCCGACCGTAAGGCGCTGATGACCACCATGAACGATGCTGCTCAGAAACTCCAGAGTGGTGCTAACCCAGCTGAGGTGGTGCGTAAAGCTCAGTCACAGTTCGCTTATACTGGTCTTGCAGCTACCAAGCGTGCTTATCCATCTGACATCGCTGCTAAGCTCGATTCAATGGCTGTTGGTCAGACTTCAGCTGTATTCGAGACAGCTTTCGATAACACTCTGAACGTTGTTAAGCTCATCTCTAAGACTCAGATGCCTGACTCTATCGAGTATCGTCAGATTCAGGTTGGTGGTGCTACTGTAGAGGCAGCTAAGAAGACTGCTGACAGCATCTACACAGCTCTTAAGGCAGGTGCCGATTTCGAGGCTATCGCTCAGAAGTACGGTCAGCCTGGTGCAAAGCAGTGGCTCACATCTGCAATGTACGAGAACAGCAGCGCAATGGACGAGGAGTCAAAGAACTACCTCAATGCCATCAATACTCTGGCTGTAAACGATGTTAAGAACCTCGAGTTCGCTCAGGGTAACATCATCCTGCAGGTAACAGCTCGCAAGGCTATGGTTGACAAGTACGATGTAGCTGTTGTTAAGCACACCATCGACTTCTCTAAGTCTACTTATTCTGAGGCATACAACAAGTTCAGCCAGTTCGTAAGCGAGAACAAGACTATCGAGGATATGGAGAAGAACGCTCCTAAGTTCGGTTTCAAGGTTACTCCACGTCAGGACCTCTTCAACTACGAGCACAACGTAGCTGGTCTGCGTTCAACTCGTGAGACTATGAAGTGGATCTTCGACGCTAAGGCAGGCGAGGTTAGTCCTCTGTACGAGTGTGGTAACAACGACCATCTGCTGGTTGTTGCTCTCACCAAGATCAACCCTGTTGGCTATCGCGACATCAACAGTGTTAAGGATATGCTGAAGGCTGAGGTTCTGCGCGACAAGAAGTTTGAGCAGATCAAGGCTAAGCTGGCTGGCGTAACTGATATCGCAGCAGCTAAGGCTAAGGGTGCTCGCATCGATTCTGTAAAACAGATTACCTTCACTGCTCCTGTATTCGTTCAGGCTACTGGTGCTTCAGAGCCTGCTCTTTCTGGTGCAGTAGCAGCTGCTAAGGCTGGTGAGTTCAGCAAGGCAGTTGTTAAGGGTAACGGTGGTGCTTACCTCTTCAAGGTGCTCAAGAAGAGCAACCGCGAGGGTGCTAAGTTCGATGCCGCTCAGACCGAGCAGCAGCTCCAGATGCAGGCAACTCAGGCTGCTCGCATGTTCATGCAGGAGCTCTATCAGAAGGCTGGTGTAGTGGATAACCGCTACCTCTTCTTCTAAGAATAGATTTTTAGTTAGGAAATTAAATAGGTAATCCCTGTGGCTAATAAGCTGCAGGGATTATTCTTTTTTAATTTTTGTTAAAACGCAAAGTGTTGCTTGGTTAGTATCTTGAAAATACTTATTTTTGCAAAATATAATAACTATTAGAATATTACATTAATCATGAAGAGGCAATCATGGTATATACTCATGTCATTGAGTATCGTCATCCTGTTAGTGACGAGTCTGTCATATATGGCATTCAGCGCAGCAATGCGTGTTGAGACTCAAGGACGTTATTCGGGTGTTCAGAATTCTGTCTCTGCCCAGCTTGGTGGTACCTTAGGGCGTATAGAGATGAGTGCCAATAATGTGTTCAACGAAGTTGAGAAACGATTTTCTACACCTGAAGCAGCCATCAATGCGCTTGAGAGTGAGTCGGACCTTAACCCTGATGTACGCGGCTACTTTGCTGCCTTTGTTCCTAACTTTTTCCCCGAGAAGGGAACATGGTTCGAGCCTTACGTACACCATAACGATACCACAGGCTATACTGTTTCTCAGGTGGGTTCTGCCCGCCACGATTACACCAAGTCGCCTTGGTTCATCCGTGCCCGCAACATAAAGATGCCATTCTGGAGCGATCCTTATTTCTACTACGACGGTACAAACATCAGCGGTCATTACTGCACCTACGTAAAGCCTCTTTACACACTCGACGGCAATCTGGCCTGCGTGTGTGGAGCTGATATCACATTCGAGTGGCTCAACAGCGAGCTTGAGCGTATTGTTAACCGTTGCCGCTATGCGCCTCAGTTCAGCCGTTTCAAGTTCATGCGCGATTTTGAATTCTATTCAGTAGTGTTCTATAAAGACGGAACATGCCTGCTGCATCCATCTGATAAGAGCATCACCATTAAGAACGAGAAGGTGCTTAAGGATATCGAAGAGGGCAGAACCGGAATCGTTGATATGGAAATCGACGGCGTTCCATCGAGAGTGTTCTATGGTGGTATAGAGAACCTCGAATGGTCGTTGGCAATCATAGCACCTATAAGCGATTTGAACAAACCGTTCCTTTATATCGGTATAGGTCTTGCATTGCTTGCGCTTATCGGTATCATCATTGTGTATTTCATTTGTAGACGTATAAATAATGCGTAGAAGATTCAGACTAAATGTACAGTTAGTCGTCGAGACGTTGGTGCTGCTGCTGCTCACTCTTGGCGTGCTGACTTACTACTCGCATAAAGTGCTAAATGAGGAGGCACATCGCGATGCCAACCTCATGCTCGATGCAACTGTACAAGGTATAGACAACATACTGCTTAGTGTTGAGCAGGCCACAGGTAATGTTTATTATGATGTGCTTGAGCATCTCGACGACAAGCAGCGCATGTACACCTATTGCCGTGCTCTTGTTGAGGACAATCCCAATATCATAGGTTGCGCCATAGCATTCAAGCCCGGCTATTTCCCCGATACCGATTTGTTTATGGCCTATGTTCACCGTCGCGCGTTTGTAAACGACCTGAAGTCCGACCTTGTTGTGTCTGAGACATTTACCAAGCGCCCTTATACTGAGCAGAGATGGTATACAGATCCGATGGATAAAGGATGGATAGGTTGGACCGACCCCTTGACTGGCGACGACACCGAGAATGTTCCGTTGGTAAACTTCTGCTTGCCACTAATCGATAAAAATGGTGAGCGCGTGGGTGTTATGGCAGTCGACGTGTCAGTTTCGCAGCTCTCAAAGATTGTTCTTGCAGCCAAGCCTTCAGAGAATGGCTATACCGTTCTTGTGGCTCGCAACGGTCAGTTCATTGTTCACCCCGATATTGCCAAACTCGAAAACTATACCGTTTATAGTCTTGCCGAAGAGGTTAACGATTACGGAGCTGTTGAAGCTGCCGAAGCAATGCTTGCTGGCAAAGTGGGCGAGAAGGAGTTCAAGATGTACGGCAAGGAGTGGACCGTGTTCTTCAAGCCCTTTGTACGCAGTGAGTGGAAAGGCCGTTACAATGGCGAAGGTACATTGGGATGGTGCGTAGGAGTGGTTTATCCCAATGACGACATCTTCGGTATGCACAACATTCTTGTATATTTTGTTATCGGTATCATAATAATAAGTCTCGGCGTTTTCTTCCTGCTTTGCACCTGGATCATCCGCCTCAAGCTCAAGCCCTTGCGTATGCTTAATGAAACGGCGCAGAATGTGGCAGCAGGCGATCTCGACCAGACTGTGGCTGTTACCAGTCGCGACGACGAGATAGGCCAGCTGCAGAACCGTTTCGGCAAGATGCAGCAATCTCTTAGACAACAGATTGATGCCATCGAACGCGAGACAGAGATACTTAGTCAGCGCAGTGAGATGCTTAAGACCACTTTCGGTAAGACCGAGGAGTCAGACAGAATCAAGTCGTCGTTCCTTCGCTACATGATCAAACAGCTCGAAGTTCCCACAATGAGTATCGATACTAATGTTACCACACTTTGTAACAACTACAACAAGTCAACCAAAGAGGAGGTAGATAAACAAGTGAACAATATACATATTAAGAACGAGGTTGTAATCGACCTGCTCGACAACATTACTCACTTCAGCGAGACTAACGACAGAAAGGAGGCCGCCAATGATTAGTTTCTTTAATCACGAGCCAAGCCTTAAGCGCGAACTCATCATGGGCATCATACTGCTGGCTGTGCCCATCTTCATCCTTTCAATAGGAACTCTGTTCTATCAGTCGCGCAACTTGATTCATGAAGAGGTGTTGAGCAGCAATACCAACATGCTCGACAAAGGTCTCTATCAGGTTCGCAGCTATATGAGCACCATCGAGACGGCGGTTAACTCCAATGCCTGGATGATGGAAGAGTATCTTACCCCCGACTCGTTGGAGTCGGTATCAGGACGCATTGTACGTCTCAACGATCCTGTTGTAAGCTGTTCGGTATTCATGGTTCCCGATTACTTCAAGGAGTATGGAAGCAAATTCTCTGTATACGCTGTACAACAGAAAGATGCGGTTAAGACTTATGTCGAGCCCGAGTACGATTACTTTGATAAGTTAAGCTACACATCTGCCATAAAGTCGGGTAAGGCGTTATGGGTTGATCCCTTCGTAGAGTATATCGAAGGTAAGATAGACCATAACGAGGCTGTGGCCACTTACAGCCGCCCTCTTCGACAGAAGAACGGACGAATTGCAGGAGTTGTTTCTGCCGAGATGTCGTTCAGTCAGCTCACAAAGCTTATTAACAAGATTGAGCTTGATTATAAGGGTGCATTCTTTATATTGCTTGATGGCAACGGTCGGTACCTTATAAATCCTGACACCACCCACTTGTTCCGCAAGACGATATTCAGCGATGCTGAGCCAAGTAAGAATTCTGATATGATTTCGCTTGGACACGAGATGATAGCAGGCAAGCGTGAGGCAATGCATGTCACATATAAGAACTCGCTATATCACGTAACCTACCGCCCTGTTCCCGGCACCCGATGGAGCCTTGCTCTGGCGTGTCCCGACAGTGAGGCCATGAAGAGCTACTACCATCTTGGTTATATCATTATCGGCATCATCCTTATTGGATTACTACTCATTATATGGGTAAGCCGTCAGGTTGCCAAACAAACTATCACGCCTATAAACCGTCTTCTCGATATTACGCAGCAGATAGCCAACGGTAACTACAATCAACCTATACCTATATCACATAGTAAGGGCATACTTGGTAATCTGCAGAATAGTTTCGTAAAGATGCAGCACTCTATCAACGATAACATGACCAAGCTGCGCAATAACGCCGAGAAAGTTAACATTGCAAATGAGGAACTGAACCAGGCTCAGTTGCAGGCCGATGATACTATTGTACGTAAGTCTAAATTCCTGCAGACCGTTTCTCAGAATATGCGTATGCCTATGAATGTTATCACGGGTTTTGCCGATGTGCTCCGCGATAGTAAAGGCAGTGATGTAGTCATCAGCGATAGTGAGTTCAGCAACATCTCAAAGATGATGAAAGAGAATGCCATCACTCTCAACCGCCTGATGGTTCTGCTGCTCGATACATCCGAGACACGTGGCGACGGAGAGTTGCTTTGTAAGAAGAACGATGAGGTTTCGGTAAATCAGATAGCTAAGGAGTGCATCAATCACACTCTAAGTCACTTCCCCGATGCGCGCATTGAGCTTGAAACCGACCTGCCTTCAACGCTCCACATAGTTACTAACCGCCTGTATCTTTTATACACCCTCAACGAGTTGCTGTACAACTCCGCCAAGTACACTGGTGGTAGAGACATAACGCTCAAGATATCGCAGACTGCCACAACCATCCGCTATACCGTTCAGGATATTGGTAGCGGATTGCCTTCTGGTTCTATGGATAATGTGTTCAAGGCGTTCAGCACCGTTGAGAATATTGCTGAGGGCGAAGGCCTTGGCTTGCCTCTTGCCAAGCGTCATGCATCCAGTCTCGGTGGCAATCTCATCTTGGATGTCGATTACCGCGATGGCTGCCGCATCATCTTCGAACTCCCGAAATAAAACAATAATCCCCTGCCAGCATCATCGCTTGCAGGGGATCATTTTCTTCAGACTTATACCAGCGTGTATGATTGTGGCCTTTGGCGCATTTGTGAGCATATGCTATAAGCTGCTGATACTCTTCTGGAATAGTGAAATCGCGTGCAAAAGTACAAATAATCCGTGAAATAGCCAAATAATTGAATTAAAATAAGTAACTTTGCATCCGATAAAAAACTTAATATGAAGAAGAATTTTATGCTGACTATGGCCGCTGCATTATTTGCTTTGACGCTGAATGCACAGACGGCAAAGAAGAAGGTCTACGACGAGACCATCAACCCTCTGGAACAGATTGACAAGGCTGTGCAGAAAGCAAAGTCAGAGGGTAAGTTCGTGATTTGTCAGGTTGGTGGCAACTGGTGCCCTTGGTGCCTGTTGTTTGCTGATTTCATCACTAACGACACCACTATCAGCAAGGTTATCAATGATAACTTTGAGTATATTCATGTAAACTACAAACCACGCAAGTCGAACGACGAGGCTAAACAGAAGCAGGATGCAGCTTTGATGAAGCGACTTAACAACTGCGGCCGCTTTGGCTATCCAGTATTTGTTGTACTCGACGATGAAGGCAAGGTTATCCATATTCAGGATTCAGGCCTGCTTGAAGAAGGCAAAGGCTACAATAAGGATAAGGTTTTGCAATTCTTCAAAAACTGGACGCCCAAAGCCGTGAAATAACTTAACAACTATGTTCTACATTCGAATGATAGCAGCTGCGCTTCTTCCTGCGGTACTTTTGTTGTTGTATATATGGAAGAAGGATACACAGAAAGAGCCTACTTACATGCTACTCAAGGCTGTGGCATGGGGAATAGGTATTATTATCCCGGTGGTTGTGGTTGAAACTATGATTAAGATGATGCTGTTTGGCGAAAACGGCACGCCCGCAACACTTGCAGATACAACGGCTTTGGCTTTTCTAGTGGCAGCTATACCAGAGGAGACGTTTAAACTGCTTGCGCTTTGGATGGTGCTGAAGAATAATCCTTATTTTGACGAGCACTTCGACGGGATAGTGTATGCCGTATGCGTGGGATTAGGCTTTGCTGCAGTAGAGAACATATCCTATGTGTTCAGTCAGGAGAACTGGGCTGCAGTTGCCGTTACTCGCGCTTTGCTGGCCGTACCAGGTCATTATGCCTTTGCAGTGCTTATGGGCTATTACTATTCTGTTTACCACTTTGTTAATCGCTCGCCAAAGGTTGCGGTTTGCGTGTTGCTGGCTCCGGTATTGGCTCACGGCATCTACGATGCTTTAGCCATGTCGAGTATGGTTAATCCATATGTTGGAGGCGTAGGTTTTGCTATCCTCATCGTGTTCTGCATTAAGATGCACAAGCGCGCCTATGCAAAAGTACAGGCTCTTGTGGAGAAAGACAGATGGATGGGAACTGATAATAATTGTTAATATCGCTTGCAGGGGATCAATTTATGCTAGGGGAGGGTCCCGCGACATGCTTTAATGTATCTTATTGAACATTCTTATTTTCTCAAGCATGGCGGCAGCCCAAGCGGCATCGCCTGGCATCTGGTAGCGGAAATATCTGGCTGCTGATGCTGTAAAGATGGTGGCACATTTGGGAGTGACGGTTAGGTTGCCGCGTTCGGAGAGCGTGAAGAGTTCATCTCCCTCAACAGCCTGAACAGTAGGCATCACATCCCACATACGCTGGCCCGTGTTACAGTTGCAGTTCATATACACTTGTTTTATAGGATGAACGTCGGTCCATGATACATCGCTGATAACTTGTTCTGGTGTGTACTCCACCGCCTGTCCTGTCTCCATCGGCGAGAACACCATATCAACATCCGTAGGCCAGAGGCTGAAGAATTCTTGAGCGAAGTTGGCTCCTTGTGCAAAATTGAAGTCGGGTTCCTCGGCCTCGCCAAAAACGCCGCCCTGCAGATAGATGCATTTTACCTTCTGGCGTACCAATTCTACACCGTTGAGCGGCGAGTATTCATCGCCTTCTGATTGTAGCAGCTGTGCCAGACATGTTACGAAACCAGTACATACGATGCTAACCGAGTTGTCGGGCTGCGAGGCTAAGAGCCTGCGGTATAGCAGCCAGCCATCAGGCAGCTTGCTATAGTCGGCAACGGTACGTTGAAACATTGGCTGCTCGTTGGTATCCTTTATATCGGCCACATGTGCATAGTCTATCCACACTTTGGGGTTGTCGATGCCTTCACGAACCAGTCCGATGGGCACATCACCGTGACCAAAGTACGTGTTCATCACATCTGTAAACGCAGCGTTCTGTTCGCCTTCGCGGTCTACCACCACACCCAGCAGTCGGCATCGTCCCTGTTCCTCGTAGCGGTAAAGCATCTCCATTGCAAACAGATCGTCGGTCGAAGAACCGATGTCGGTGTCGAGTATTATCAGCGGCATGCGGTTATTCTCCTGAGGAAATTCAGGATTATCTACGTTGCTGCACGACATAAAAAACACCACACCGATGAGTGCAACGATGGTAGCATAGACCCTGTGTTTCATCTTATTATTCTGTTTCTAATTTAGATAGCTTTTGATTATCATGATGCAAAAATACTACTTTTTTTTATTAAAATGAACAACGAAAGAAAAAAAATGCGTATATTAGTAGTGATTTATCACAAGGTAGGCGATAAGTGGGTGAATAGCAACGACGTGCTTGCCGAGTACTTCGTTGATGGCATTCGGCTCTGCACTCGATGGAAGACTACATAAAACAAATAGAGGCGAGCATTCACTGCTAGCCTCTATCAGTAAAAAACTAAATTAATCAACCATAAACCTTAACCATTAAAAATCGAGTGCAAAGGTACTGATTTAATTTGAGATTCGTGCAATTTTGGTGTAATATTAACAATATTTATATTTTATATTTCTTGTATCATTAGTGTCCCGTTAAAATTGGGACGAGTTAAATATTAATCAAATAGCCCCGGAATGAGGGGACCAAATTGTTCTTTGA
>Ga0256405_10004422_pt1 | contig 26288 bp, 21 predicted proteins | sample RumenRJG_02DNA_FD_189096 | JGI IMG/M metagenome (GOLD analysis project Ga0256405, IMG submission 189096) | Bovine rumen microbial communities from Lethbridge, Alberta, Canada - RJG_02 | ecosystem: Host-associated > Mammals > Digestive system > Stomach > Rumen | place: Canada: Alberta... | reverse complement strand
CTTTGCGGCGCTTACTGCAAGGTCGTTATTACTGCCGACTATATAATTATCTAAGCGATATTTAGGATTTAGACCGTTATTAGTAGAAGAAATCTTTGATTCCTTAATTTTTACTACTGGTCGATTATAAGAAGGCGTTGTTGGCGCAGGAGTATTAAAAGAAGTAGAGGCTGTAACGGTAGGAAGAACTTCGATGGCGCGCTTTGCGGTAGTTTTATTTTTAGCATCATTAATGACAATCTTCATTGTGCCATATTCAATTCCACCAGCGGCAAGTGCCGACTCTAGTAGATCTCGATACTTACCCTCAATATTAGTCTTAATAAATACATTTGCGACAGCTAAAACAAGATTTCCGTCCTCGTTGGTGACGAATTTGAGGTTCTTGAAATAAGTCTCAAAAGCCATATCGGTCGCACGGGATTTTAATTCATCTAGCACCGTTTGCCATTCGTTCGGCATGTCTTAAACCTCCTCCTTAAAGAGTATTATACGACTTTTCCACAGGTTTTTATAGAGTGAATAAATATTTTTTAATATATTTTTGTCGTAACAGATTAGAATTTTCCCCATAGTGAGCCAAAACAGAGGAAAGCGTATGTGGAAAAACCCTTGAAAAATGTGTAAAAAATCAGTATAATAGACATAATTCTTTTAATAAAACAATAATTATAAAGTCAGGATAATACTCATGCCAAAACGTACTTATCAACCACACAAGCGCCAACGTAAAGTTGAGCACGGTTTCCGCAAACGCAATTCTACCGTTAACGGCCGCAAGGTTCTTGCTCGCCGCCGCATTAAAGGTCGCGCACGCTTAACGGCCTAGTCTAATGATTTCGAAGAGATATCGCTTTCATTCCAGGGGTGGCGTAAGGTATACCTACCAAAACGGAAAGACTATTAGAGGTTCAAAAATCTCCCTAGTTTTTGCAGATAACTCTCGAAATAGACAGCGTTATGCGGTCGTAGTCAGTAAAAAAGTATTAAAGTCTGCCGTAGGGCGCAATCGCATTCGTCGTCGTGTATATGAAGCGATTCGCGCCGAGCTTCCAAAAGTAGAGAAGCCGGTAGACTGTATTTTTATTATTTATTCAAAAGATATCCTAGACATTGATTATAAAGAGATACGTTCTCTTGTTCATAATTTACTCAAAGAGGCGAATATAATATAATTAACAGAAGTTAGGAGTTATATGTTTAATCTATTAGATATTATTATTGTTCGTCCGATCGTAAATATACTCTTCTTAATTTATAGTGTTGTTGGTGATTTTGGCCTAGCTATTATCCTCTTTACTATCGTAGTAAAGTTGCTTACCTGGCCACTCATGAAGCGCCAAATCAATCAGACCAAGATGATGCGCAAGATTCAGCCGGAACTTGCCGAGATTAAGAAGAACTGTAAAGGTAACCGTCAGATGGAATCCCTCCAGATGATGGATCTTTATAAAAAGAACAACATTAAGCCAATACGCTCAATGTTATCAATTTTGATTCAATTCCCAATCTTTATCGCATTATTTACCGCAATCAACGTCTCTGTGCGTCCTTGCGCCGTAAACGAAGATTATAACGTTCCAATTAATACCTGTACTAACAAAACAGATACTACATATTCCGTAGAACATTCAGCATATCCATTCGTAAGACCGCTTAACAATATTAATACTCTCATTAATCAGCAGAATGAATATTTCCGCGCTTACGAAAAAGATGCCGAAAACGCAAAATACGAATTTGAACCAAAGCTCTTCGGTGTAGTAGATCTATTTGCTCGCCCAAGCTCCGTATTTAAGGAATTCAATCTAAGTAATGTAATTATTTTCCTCTTTGCTCTAGCTAGCGCAGGCACGCAGTTTATTATGGCTCGCCAGAACGACGTCACGCGTAAGAAGGGCCAAAAAGGTAAATCTCTCCGCGACATGATGAAAGAAGCCGCAGACGGCAAGGACATCTCTCAGGACGAAATTAATGCATACTCACAGTCCCAGATGACTTACATGATGCCTATCATGATGTTCTTCATTATGATCAACCTTCCAGGCGCAATCGTATTGTATTATCTCTTAAATACCGGTATTACAGTTATCCTTCAGAAGATTGTACTCAATAAGAACCTCGACGTTATGGAGGAGGCTGCAGATAAGAAAGTTCTTAAGGAGCTTCGCGATGCTACTAAAAAGATTCAAGAGGGCGAAATCGTTTCCGAGGAAGCTACCAAAGGCCCGAATATTACTAAGGTGAAATCTACTACGCACTATGCGTCAAAGAATAAAAATAAAAAGGATAAAACACACATCACTCGCATTACGGCATCGGATAAAAAGAAAAGGAGATAATATATGAACACCGATGAATCAATCCGTTTTGCGGCAAAGTACCTCGAAGACCTCTTGTCATTCTTTGGTATTAACGTTGCGGTTTATTCAACAATCGAAGACGACGTAATTCAGCTATCTATCCCATCTACCAGCATGAATTCGCTTCTTATCGGCAAGAATGCAAATAATTTACGCGCTCTTCAGCATGTTCTTATGATGACTCTCATTGCTCGCAATGCAGAAGTTACTCGCGTAAACATTGATATTGCCGACTATAAACGTCAGCGTGCCGACAAAATCGAGCACCAGGCAGAGAAGTGGATCTCCGAAGTTCGCCGCACTGGCCGCGAAAAGATCTTGGATCTAAATGCTGCCGATCGTCGCATCGTTCATCGCTTTGCTAGTGATTATTCCGATATTGAGACATTCTCTACTGGCGAAGGTCGCGAACGCCGCATTCATATTGTAAAGAAAGAATTGTAATTATACACAAAACATTAAACCGCCGCAAAAGGCGGTTTTTGGTGGTTTTCCACAGAAAATATGTAAAAAAATAGCATTGCAACTACGAACTAACAGGGGAAACATAATATTTTTGAAAAATTGCAACTAACCCAATATATTCACTATGTGGAAAACTATATGTAAAATGGTGGGAAAAATATCCACCAATTGTCCATCAAAAAACCTCCACTTTTAAACAGTGGAGGTCTAATGTTACTTGTTAATCTGCGTGGGCAAATCCGTTACCGATGATTACTACGAAGTCTACGCCATTATAGCTAGATAGACCTTCAGGAATCTCAGTAATAAGTTCCACGTCATAAAGCTTCAGAAGCGCCTCAGCGGTCTTTGGCTTATTAGTAGTAATCTGATACACTTTTACACCATCGAAGCCTCCTAGGCCGCTTGGCGCGTTTGCAGTGCTACTTACAATATAGCCTTTACCTTCAAGATATGTCTTTTCGGTTGCCGCGATGCCGTAGGCTGAGGTACCGTTAAGGACTACAACTTTTGCTTCCTCGGAAGTAAATGCTTCACCGCTCAACTTACGCTTCATATAAGCATGAATATCAGAATAGTTACCAACACCCTTAGTAGGATAGACGTAAGAAATACCATTAATCATGCCATCGCGAAGTAAGGCAGCAGGTTTGTCTTTAGTATCATATAGGGAAATAGTCTGAATACCACCAAAGTCTAAGTTAGAACCAAGCTTTACGAGTGTCTTAATCTCGGTATCTTTGAAATTGGTGCGGAGATTATCGCCAACGGCGGACTTAATCGCCATAACCTTACCGAGGTCTAAGCCAGCACTCTTTGCTTTCTTTGCAATTGCCTCTAAGATACGCTGCTGGAAGTATTCGCGAGAGAAGTTACCATTTGCGGCGCCATAGCCACCATATGCGTTACGTGCACGCGCTACGCCAAGCGCTTGTTCACCGTTTAGATGAACTGCTTGGCCGTTAGGGAATTGAATATGATATGGTCTACCGTCAGCCAAGCCTTTCTTGCTGGTTGTATAAATAGTAGTTTCATCACCATCCCAAGTCTGATCACCATAAAGGAATACTACATCTACGCCACCAAGTGCGTCTACGATCTGAATTAAGGCTTGCCAGTTCGCATGTGCGTGATATTGAATTTCTACGCCAAATACTTCCTCAAAGGCAGCCTCAAGCGCCATGGCGCCTTCTTCTTCGTATTTGCGCTTTTCCTCATCAGTTGAATTCTTTTTAACTTTTAGATATTTACACCAAAAGACTTCATTAATTTTGCCAGTGGAAGTACAAGTTTTTGTTTTAAGGTCGCGTGGAAGGCTTACCGCTTTTACATCGCCAGATTCCTGGTCGACACTAATCATCATCATAGAGTCAGTCAGATAGCCACCATCCCAGTTTGGATCATCCATCTGATAACCCTCGGTGCCAAATACGAGGATATTTGTGCGTCCGTTTGCGTCTTTTTCTAGCGGAGTATCAGGATCCGAGAATAATACATTTACAATGTTGCCACCATCCGTCACTTGGTTAACGAAATCATTTAAATAAAAGTATAGCCAGGCTCCACCACCAATAAATAACGCCAAAATAACACCAATAATAATCCATTTTTTGTGGCCCTTTTTCTTTCCGGTCTTATTGGCTTTTTTCTTTGACTTTTTGAACCACCCTTTGGTTTTTTCTTCTTTTGGTACCTCAATTAAATCGGTTGGATCTACGTCTTTCACTTCGGACAAAAATTCCTTTACAGCCTCTTGATTATTGTCATCTACGGTAGATTCAATAATCTTTTCTTTCTCATTCTTATTTAAACGCTCAAGCTTTTCGCCTTCGGCAATTAAGGCCTTGAGCTCCGCTTGGCTATCATTAATTCCAAGCTGTTTAGTAGTTGGTTTCTTCGCAGTTTTTCGGCGCTTCATCACAGTACTAGTTGTAGCGCGGCTACTTCCACTTGTTTTTCCACGCCCACCAGTATTTCTCCGTTGAAGTCCATCAATAGACTTATTACTCATTACTACATTTTAACATAATAAGCGTTTTTGACCCACCCAGTACAAGATAGGGGTGAGCAAATATATATGCAATACATTCGGAAAGCCAGAGAAGAAGCAAAGCGTAATCAAGTAAGCGATTATTATCGGAATTAATAATATCCCGCCCTTAATATTTCTCATCGACTTAATAATATATATGGTAAAAATCATAAATAAAACTACGCCGATAATACCAAGCTCAACTAATAAATTCACGTATTCATTCTGAATAATCTCTCTCGAGCTTAATTGGTTATCATATTCATTAATTGCTACTCCAGCACCACCAATACCTACGCCAGTCCATATATTATTGTGACCCCAGGCACCCATAGCGATTTCATTTAGATTTAGACGGATATCTGTAGATTCTTCGATGTAGCCAGAAAAGGTTGATTCATCACCTTCACTTTCTACTTTTTCACGAATATCTATTTTTCCGAGTGTAATCTGATGAACTGATCTTTGAATACCCTGTGTAAAATTCTCATTCGTAGGAGAAATCTCCGCCCAAATGCCCTGTAACAATAATCCGCCTACACACCCAACTAATACCGGCAGTATTAGCCAAGTTGCACGTAGGCTTTTATCGCGAATCAACAAAGTAATACCCATAATGGCGCCAGCTATACCGAATGCATAGATAGCTCCCCTAGACAAACATATATATAATGACATAATTAAGAAAATACTCAAGCCAAGAAAACCGAACACTGTTCGCTTGTCTTTATTCTGTTTTATTGCATTATATAGGAATAACAGGGAAATAAGGGCTGGCGCGATCAGCATATTTCCCATAAATTGCGGCTCAATTGCTAGGCCATTCGGGTGTGGAAAACCTAACACGGAATATACGCAGCCTGGGCAGAGTAGAGTAACATCTCTGCTTACACCAAAAACATCCAAAAAACTCTGAATTATACAGATGGTCGCCGCCACTACGCTGGATATTAGATATGTTTTTAGAAGTTTCTTTAGAAATTCCTTATCTAACTTCATATTAATTACATTAAGCACACTAAGGAAAATAAGGGCGGCAATCCCGGTAGTCAAAAAACCGCGCAGGGCATTTTTTGACCAAAATATCGATGCGATCATCCAAGCTGGAAAAAGCAATATGATTACAGACTTTTTCCAACCATACTTAGCTAATATTTTTGGTAATCTAATGAGGCTAATGATGCCAAATATTAATAACCAGATTAGCGGCAGAGATAGCTCAAAGAACATAGAGCTATTTTCGCCCAATCGAATCACTGGATAATAAGAGAAGAAAATGATAATTGGTAATAAATAGAGTAATAAATTTTCTATTTTATTTAGAGACTTTTTCATCAATAAACTTTTGTAATTTCTTCTTAAAGTTTTCTATATCAAAATCTTTTGCGCTTTTTTCGATAAACTTTCGATCGAATTTCTTCTTTTCAAATTTTTCTATAGTCTTCACGAGAGAATCAACGGTTTGCTTTTCGAATAATAAGCCATTCTTGCCATCTATTACATAATCAGTAGCGCCACCTTCCTTAAAAGCAATTACCGGGCATCCTGCCGCCAAAGCTTCTACCGGTGCTATGCCGAATGGCTCCATGCTAGGAAAGATAAAAGCCTTTGCATGACCTAATTCTTTTGCCAGATCCTCTGTTGTCATGAAACTCTTAAATGTTATAAGCGGAGAATCGCCTGCTGCTTTTACGAGATTCTCGTGCTCTGGACCTTCACCAATCAAAGTAAGCTTTTTGCCGGCTTTTATGCAGGCTTTAATCGCTAAATCTTGGCGCTTCCATGATACCTGGCGCGAGAAGTTAATATAGCCATCCTGTGTTGTATTTTTTACAACATTAAATTTATCTACCTCTACCGGAGGAGCAATTACTGTAGCTTCGCGTTTGTAATATTTCTTTATCATGTCTGCTGCATAAGTGGAAATCGTTACAAAATAATCTGGTCTTTGGGCGCCAGAGAAGTCCGCCTTTTTTAGTGGTTTTACAAATAATTTGAAGAAGAATCGCACAACTGGATTTAGCAATCCAAAACCAGGATTTTTGACATAGTCATCATACATTTGCCAATAATATTGGGTTGGCACATGACAATAACAAATATGTGTCGTATTTGGCCCGCATTTAATTGATTTTGCTTCTGCGCCAGTTACGGAAATAACCAAATCATATTCGCTCAAGTCCAACTTATCAAAATACTTCTGGCGAAACATTGGAATAAGACGACGAATTTTGGCAGGAAAATGCTGCAAATAACCAGTGCGTACATCTGCATCTTTAAACCAATCAATCCCTTTTGGGTTGTACTGAGAGGTATAAATCGGCGCATCTGGATACATTTGATGCACGGCCAAAAGTACCTTTTCGGCACCGCCGACATTCGTCAACCAATCACAAACAATTGCAACTTTCATTTGTTTAGATTATATCAAACAGTTATACTTATAGATATGAACAGTAAGATTTTAGCAACAGGGGGGATGGGGTATATCGGCTCACATACAGTCGTCGAATTACTAAACGCCGGCTACGAAGTTGATATTCTCGATAATCTCTTTAATAGCAAACCTGAAGTTCTCGATCGTATCGAGCAGATTACTGGCAAAAGGCCAAAATTCTACGAAGTGGATCTATTGGATAAGCCTGCGCTCGAAAAGGTTTTTTCTGAAAACAAGTACGATTCCGTCTTGCATTTTGCGGGCCTCAAAGCTGTCGGTGAATCTGTCGAAAAACCTCTAGAATATTACCGCAATAATATTGATGGCACAATTAATCTCCTAGAAGTCATGCGTGCTAATGACGTAAAGAAGATTATCTTCTCCAGCTCCGCGACTGTTTATGGCGAGCAGGAAACGCCAGAGTATGTAGAAACCATGCAAACTGGCGGAAGTATTACGAATCCTTACGGTCGAACAAAATACTTCATTGAAGAAATTATGAAGGATGTTTGTGTTGCGCAGCCAGATTTCGAAGTTGCTTTACTTCGTTACTTCAATCCTATTGGCGCCCATCCATCCGGCCTCATCGGCGAAGACCCAAATGGCATCCCAAACAACCTCATGCCAATTATTATGCGCGTTGCTACCGGAAAGATCGAAAAGCTTGCTGTTTATGGCAATGATTACCCAACCGAAGATGGTACCTGCCGCCGCGACTTTATTCATGTCGTAGACTTAGCTAAGGGTCATATGGCTATGTTGGAACACATGAAGCCAGGTGTTTCTATTTATAACCTCGGTACTGGTCGCCCAACCTCAGTTAAAGAAATGATTGATGCCTTTGAAAAGGCAAGTGGAAAAGAACTACCACATTATTACACCGATCGTCGTGCTGGCGACCTTGCAGAAATGTGGGCAAGTCCAGCAAAAGCCGAAGCGGAGCTTGGCTGGAAGGCAACTCTTACCGTCGAAGATGCAGTTAAAGATACGATTAATTATCTTAACCACGAAGCGCAACAATAACTTTTGCGCAAATTAATATAAAAGGGTTTTCGTAATGGCATTTCTTACGGAAACTCTTTTTTGATCGAGCAACCGCTAATGCGTGCGATATTTTGAAACGCAAATGGAGTTTCTTTAGATATTTTTGCGTCTTCTCGGAACGTGAATCGGCCCAATTTACTATATCTTCATAATTTTTTTGCCAGTTATCCCAAACAAGGGAAGATTCCGAAACTACTGAAGTTGGAGTTCCATAATTATATGTATAAAGTGGATCTGGAATAAATTCGATGCGAGCGTTTTTTTCTTTACCGGCTTGTTTTAAATAGTCCAAAACAAACTTTGTGTCCTCGGCAAAATCTAGTTTAGTATCAAAATGGACTTTGCCGGCAGTTATGCATTTTCGTTTATAAATCTTATTAACACAGGAATATAAGTGTGCATCCTCAATCATTAAACGAAGAATGTATTCTTCCCATGTTTCATTATCATTTTGTTCGCTAGCAGGAGTAGTAAACTTATCAACGATTTTGCCAGTATGTAAATAATTTTGACGAATACCACAAACAGCCAATACAGAATTATCAGTCGTTATTCCTTCTATCATTTTAGTTAAGAACAATTCTGCTACATCATCGTCGGAGTCCAAGAAAACTATATAATCGCCGGTGGCTTCTTCGAGGCCACGATTACGTGCTGCTGCGGAACCTTGATTTTTTTCCTGATGAACTGTTCTAGCGCGCTTATCTTTTTTGCATACTGCATTTACAATTTTGAGGCTGTCGTCGGTAGAATTATCATCAACGCAAATTATCTCGACATCGCGTTGTTTGTCATTTAACAATTGTTTAACTAATTGAGCACAAGATTCACCCGTATTATAAAAAGGAATAATGATAGATATCATGAGCTTATTATACCAGTGTCAGACTACCCTAGTTATGGTAAAATAGAGCATATATGAGAAATGTTCCTCAGATTTTCAATCGCCGTAATCGCGTGCTTTTAAAAGAGCTTAGTAAGACGGATTTTAAACTACGTTATCAGGGGTCAGTATTAGGTTATCTTTGGGCAGTACTTCGTCCAATGTTACTATTTTTGATCCTTTATGTTGTATTTAGTAAAATCTTGCGCTTTGGTGCAGATATTCCACACTATCCAGTTTATCTGCTCTGCGGCACAATCTTTTGGAACTTCTTTACGGAATGCACAAATATGGGCATCCAGGCCATCGTAATGCGTGGGGATCTCATTCGTAAACTCAGTTTCCCAAAATGGATTATTGTTATATCTACAACCTCCACGGCTGTAATTAATTTGTTGATTAATATTGGCGTTTTGGTGGTATTCGCATTAATTAATGGTGTAGCACCATCGTGGAATTGGTTATTAGTCCCAGTATCAGTAATAGAGCTTTACGCGCTTGCGCTCGGTATCGCTTTTCTACTTGGCTCTATTAATGTCAAATATCGCGATATTGAATCAATTTGGGAAGTATTAATTCAGGCATTATTCTATTGTGCGCCAATTATTTACCCGGTATCGATGGTAGCAAGCTATAGTGTGATGGCTGCACGTATCGTCTTAATGAACCCAATTGCACAGGTCATCCAAGATGTTCGTTATAACCTTATTACCGATGCTACAATCACTACCTGGAATTATGAAGGTTCTTGGTGGAGTAAACTAATACCGGTCGTCATTGTTGTCCTAGTTACGATCATTGGTGCGATTTATTTCCGCAAGAAATGTAAGTACTTTGCGGAGGAGGTCTAAGATGTCTAGAGTAATGAACGCCGAAGATGGTGGCGATGTTGCAATTCGCGTTAGGAATCTCCATAAGAGTTTTAAACTCCCAACCGAACGCGCTTGGGGATTAAAACAGGCAATTTTTAACCGTCTTCGTGGTATTAAAGGCTACAAAAAACAGCAGGTTCTTCGCGGTATTGACTTCGAGGTAAAGAAAGGCGAATTTCTTGGCATTATTGGCCGTAACGGTTCCGGCAAATCCACGCTCCTGAAAGTTCTATCCGGTATTTATGTGCCAGATAAAGGCGATGTAGACGTATATGGCACACTTGTTCCATTTATTGAGCTCGGCGTAGGTTTTAATCCGGAATTGACTGGTCGCGAAAACGTCTACCTTAATGGCGCCTTATTGGGCTTCTCGAACGAAGAAGTTGACGAGATGTATGACGGAATTGTAGATTTTGCAGAGCTCAAAGATTTTATGGATCAAAAACTAAAGAATTATTCGTCCGGTATGCAGGTTCGTTTAGCGTTTTCTATCGCTATTCGTGCGCGTGGCGACATTCTTGTACTCGACGAAGTATTAGCTGTCGGTGACGCTGCGTTCCAGAAAAAATGCAACGACTACTTCGAGAAGCTTCGCGAGGATGACCAGACTATTATTTTGGTAACTCATTCAATGGATAATGTTCGCAAATTCTGTGACCGAGCCATCTTAATTGAAAATGGAAGGATAGCATGCGAAGGGGATCCAAAAAAGGTGGCAAAAGCATACGAAAACCTATGGGGTTAAGAGTTCTAATAACACACCCCTTTCTATTTGAGATTAACGGAGCAACGTGTGTTGCGCTAGAATTAGCGCAATATCTTCAAAAACGAGGCGATACTGTAACGGTATATACGAATATTTTCGCTGATCCGATTAAGCAATATTTCATCAATAATAATATACACGTCGACGAGGCGCGCAGTAATCCAGAGTATAATCTTGAAGATTTTGACATTATATGGATTAATTCGCAGACTTTTCCGGTAAGTTTATTAAAAAAGCTAGGCAATATTAAAAAAAATAATCATTTGCCAAAGTTTATTTTTATGCATATGTCGGCTCACGAGTATTGTGCTGACGAGATGCCATATATTTATCATTTTGAAGAAGAACTGTCTTCGCTCTCGCTTTTCGTGTCGGAAGAGGCGCTTGAGTTTAATAAAAAATATTTCGATAAACTACCGCCCATTGATTTTTATCGCAATCCTGCGCCGGAAAATTATTTAATAGACCGTATGCCTTCTCGCGAGCCACGGAATGTACTTGTAGTGTCGAACCATCCATGTAATGAGCTTTTTGGCATTAAGGCACTTCTAGATAGGGTGGGGATAAAAACGGACTATTTAGGCTATATGGGTGATAAATATGAATTAATGTCTGAGCGCATTCTTGCTAGATATGATCTAATAATTACGATTGGTAAAACTGTTCAATATTGCCTTGTATCTGGCACTCCAGTCTACATTTATGGCTCCTTCGGCGGTCCTGGTTATTTGGACGATGATAATTTTAATAAAGCTAAGATTAATAATTTCTCTGGCCGCGGTTTTTATGCTAAAACGCCAGAAGAAATAGTAAAAGATATCTTGGAGAATTATATTAAAGCCACGGAGTACTACTCCAAAAATATGAAAACTTTCCGCAAAGAATATTTAATCGTGGATAATATATCTAGAATATTTAGAAAAGTTCAAAGAATGAAGCCTAAGGATATTAAGCTAACGAAGGCGAACATTGCTGCCACTAGTAGTCTCCTATATTTAATCATGACTAATTTTGAATATCGATATGACAGGCTCGTTAAAGAACAATTAGCTAAAGAAAATGCTTTACTCAAGTCGGAAAATAAAAAGCTTAAAACTATCGTAAAATCACGTAGTGTTCGCTTGTGGTTAAAAATAAACACCTTTAAATTCCGACTATTTACAAAGAAAAAGGACTCCTGACGCTTTAGGAAACAATTTACAAAATGCCTTCACGGCTATATAAGATATAGTGAATGATGCTGGTAATAGTATTATTAACTTGAAGCTTTTGCTTATATCTAAGTATTCAAATATATATTTAACGATAAATATTTGAACTATTCTATGGATTAAATATATTCCAAAAGAGGCATGAGAAATATTGGTAGAGGCAGTAATAAAAAACGGCTTTGTATTAATTATTAATATAAACAATATTGTTGATATTATGGGGATGGTGAAAAGATCATACCATAGTTCGCCATACGGATTTAGTGAATGATAGCAGAAGTATTGGAATAGTACGGTAACTATGATGGATATTAACGCGAGCAATAATAATGCAATTCTAAAGAATGGCGTCATTAAAGATTTGATTATTGTTTTATAACGTGTCGCTAGGTAGCCGATGATTATATAAAAGCCATATACGCTACCGCTAAAACTCAAATCTAGATAATTAGACAATACAAAGTTTTTTCCAAGACAAGAAAAATAATGACTCATAGTAGCGACTACGAAGAAATAAAAATAAACTATAGACATAGTAAAAAGAATAGTTTTGCCACCAACTTTATTTAGGGCTAGTGAAACTAGGGGAATGAAGATATATATTCCTATAATCATTGGCATATACCAAGAATGGGAATATGGCAGATAATCAATGAATAATAATTGCCTTATGGTAGATGCTAAATCAAAGTTATTACCTAGTAAGAATGGAGATAATATATTATGGATCACTATCCATAATTCCCAGCATATAAGTAAAGGTAACAATTTATGTATATAAAAGCTTTTGATATTATCTTTACTATAATCCCTAGACAATAATAGGTATCCCGTAAGAAAAAGGAAAAAAGGTACGCCAATCCTGCCGAAAAGACGAATAATAATAAGAACTATCTGGGTGGCAGTAGGATAAGTGACGAATACTTCCGGAAGAGTATTATATATACTTTCAAGGCTATGGCAAATAAGGACGCTTATGATTGCTAGCGCCCTTATGGTGTCAAGTTGTTTTATTCTTACTTTCCGCATCAATAAAAAAAGAGAGAAGTGTTTCATTAATAGTACTTCTCTTAACCTACCTCCACCTACTCATATTATATCAGAAATTTTTTCACAAAAAACCCGGGCAACTCCACAAACTGCTTTTATGGAAAATTGAGAACTCCTCAAATTAATTTATTGCCCGAGATTTTTTAAAAGGAAAATTAAGAACTGTTCATTGAATTGGATGTGTCCATCGTTTCTACATAAATGATGGTCTTTTTGTTATATACCACTACTGGCATATGACTAAAACAGTATTTCTGCTAGGTCCAAGGCGTTTTTAATTGCGATATCCATATCCCAATAACGATATGCGCCGAGACGACCGCCAAGGATGATATTTGGATACTTTTCCTTTACGGCTTCTACGTACTTTTGGTACAAAGCTTCGCTTTCGTCGTTATTTACTGGATAGTAAACTTCGCCGCCTTTTTCAAAATCTGCTGGGTATTCGCGGCAGATATAGCATTCTTTTTGCTCAATAACTTCTGGCTGATGAATCTGATAATATTTATAGTCATGCGAGCGCGTATATGGAACATCCGGATCAGCTTCGTTAATTACAGCCTGTCCTAATGTATCTTCGGTTCGCTCCTCTTCGAAGCGCAAACTGCGCCATGGCAATACACCTAATGAATAATCCATTAGCTGATCTACTTGCCCACAATAAATAACTTTTGCTTCTGGCTTAATTTGATCCGCAATATCTTGGAAAGAGGTATTTGTACGCACTTCAATTAAATCATGGTCCAAGATATTTTTTACCATCTTTGTATAGCCATCTTTTGGAATGCCTTGATGTTTTGCGGTAATGAAATAACGATTATCGTGGGAGAATCGTACAGGAATACGCTTTATAATTTCCGCAGAGAGATTAGTCGCGGAAGTATTCCATTGTTTTTCTGTATAGCCCTTAAGAAAAGCTGTGTAGAGCTTTTCGCCAACAAGCGAGAGGCCTTTTTCTTCGAAATTCTTCGGGTCTGTAATACCAGATTTTTTCGCCTCTTCGGCTACAAATTTTTCTGCTTCCTCGGCGTCCATATTGGCGCCATACAGAAGATTAATCGTATCGAGGTTGATTGGCATAGGATATAGCTTACCCTGATAGCGCGTATTAACGGTATGGATATAGTCGTTAAACTCTGTGAAGCGCGTGATATAATCCCAAACCTCATCGAGCTCCGTATGGAAGATATGTGATCCATATTTATGAATCTCAATCCCAGTGCTTTCGTCAGTATAGCTATAAATGTTACCTGCAATATGGCTTCGTTTCTCAACGACCAATACTGCATGGCCGTGGCTTGCAAGACGTTCTGCGACCACCGCGCCAAAAATACCTGCACCAGCCACTATATAATCGTAATCTTTTATCTCTCTCATAGTACTATCTTAACATATGATTATTCTACTTTTTAGCTTAAGCATGCTAAAATAAAAACATGAGCGCTAAAGACGCACCGGGTGAGGTGAACGAGAATCCTAATTTTGATTCTCCAAATATTTCTTCCGCCGCTGACGAAGAACAGCAGGCTATTGATGCTGCAGCCGAAGAACGTAAGAAGGCTGAAACAGTAGATATTGACGGCATCCCAATTGAGGAAAAAGAACTTCAATTTAAAGCTGAAGATATCAAGAAAAAAGGCAAGACTGAATACTTCGTGAATGTCGAAGGTGCAGAGGAGCGCAAAAAAGAAGCGGCAAAGAAAGCAAAGGAAGAAGCTGAAGCTGCCGCAAGGAAAGCTAAAGAAGAAAAAGCCGCCGCAGACAAAGCTGCCGCAGAGCAAGCCGCCGCTGAGGCAAAAGCTAAGACTGAAGAAGAAAAACGCCAAAAAGCGGAGGATACTCGCGTAATTGGCGAATTGAAGCAAAAGGCGAAAGCTCGCAAGAAACAGAATCGCGAAATTGCCCAAAAAGAGAAGCAAGAGAAATTTAAGCAGTACATCAGAGATGATTTACAGGAAAGTGCAAAACGCGCAAATAAGGTAAAGAAATTCTTCTTTGGTGGCTGGCATAAGATTATCACTATCTTGGTTATATTAATTATTATCGCCATTCCGGTAAGCTTCTTCGTCGTAAAAAATATAGAAAGTGCCGCAAAGAGAGAAGAACAAGATAACCAGCAGCACGTTGCTGATCTAAATAATGAAATACTTACACTCTTCGAAGAAGATAAGGATGCGAATAAGGATACAATTGTGAGTGATCTCGAAGAGCTAGATGAGATGAGTCAAACAGAAGAATCTGCAATTATGGTTATGAACTGGGCAATTAAGATGGAAGATATGGAATTATATAATAAATATCATCAAATATGCGTGGATCGCGGCGGCTGCGCTGAAGACGCGGAGGGAAGAGGATGAAGATAATTCAAAAAATCACATGTCTATTATTGGTAGCTTTTATAGCCGTATGCTGTGTATTAGTGATGGATAATAGCGCCTCAGCATGGTCGGATTATTGGTCTTGCATAAATAATAGTGGCGGTCGTGGACATATCCCCTCTGTCCGATGGGCGTGTGATGGTGATGTTAATGAAGGGATTTCGCACTGTACGCTTTGGCTTGGTCCTACGGATAGTAGCACCAGCTTAACGATTACAGCGGACGTAGGCGGGCTTTCTGGTACTATTAATGCAAAATTTTATGGCATGTGTACACGGCGCACAGCAACGACATCTAAAATTTGGGCGGAAAGAGATAATGGCTCAATTGCTACCCAGTATAGCCTGTATCGTGGACCGTGGGGTTCTCCCGGCTCTCAGTCAACGACAATTAATATTGGGCGATTTATCCAGGGTTTAACACCATCTGTAAGCGGAGATTACTTAGTATATTCTCGTAACGTTTTGATTGGTCGTTGTCATGGCGAGAGCACCTGGAGCTGTAGCTCACAGGACCAGACGGTAACGATTAGGATTTATGCTCCACCGACAACATTCAGTATAGACGCGGCTTTATCTTCTGCTCCAAGCGGGACAACACTAAAATCGGATGGAAAATATTATACCGATTCCGCCACGACTAATTTTACTTTCGTAGATAAAATGAAACGAAATAACAATGGTAAAAGCGGAAATGTCTATAATAGTTGGTGGTTATATCAAGATAGGAACAGTGGTAGCTACGAAAATAGTGGCCAGAATTTCGCAAAGAATAGCGGCTGGAAGACTGTAAAAACTCACACAAGGAATAATGTAAGCCTAAGTCAAGGCGATAACACCTTTTGCGAAAAAATTGGCGCGAATAAAACCATAAGCTATTCTGGGACTGCAAGTAACTGGGGCACAGACGAAGCATGTGTTACGGTGCATAGATATATTTGGTATAGCTGGGATGGCCAGGTTGTACCAAGTGCTTCCGGCGCATCCGGGTCAGAATCTGGCGGCATACTATATGTTGACGCTAACACTGCTAATATGAGCTTCTCGCATCAATTAAAGAAGAGCGGTGGCAGTGTTAAAACTCGCTATAAAACAAGCAGAAGTAATACGCCTACCACTTTCCGGCAGCAGGATAATTATACAAATGCGGGCCTTAGCAGTAATAATGCATTTGCGGAAGTATATAGAAGCCCCGCGAGCGGAACTCAATCAGTAAACGTAGCAAAAGATAACGGCACCCAATATTGTCAGACGCTCTATTGGTATCAATATACAAGGGAAGACCGTGCCGATAGTCAGACTGGTACGGACAAAATTAAGACGGAAAAATCCGCTAATGGCTGTAAGACAATTAGACGCTATAAAACAACTTTCTCTGGGACTATCAAAGTAGAATATAAGAAACCTGGCGAAACTACTTGGACCACAATCTACAGTGCCGGTGCAAGCGAAATCTCCCCTGGATCGGCTAGCTTTAAGAGTATACCGATTGCAAGTGAAAATATTCCTACGGATGTAGAAGTGCGCTTCACTCACACCGTCACACGCTCAAGTAACGATGAGCATGGCTCTCCTAATACTAAAACTAGTTACTTTACTACCGATTTGGGCGGCACTACTGGCTATAGGCCTGGCGATCCGCATGGTACGGCGGCTACAAATAAAGCTACTACGGCTCTCTCTGCCGGCGGTAGTGACACGCATACAGATACATTTACGGTAAAAATTTATCCAGAGCAAGAAATTACACTTTGCCAAAAGCTTACCTATCGATCGGAGATTCAGGGTGCAGAGAATACCCAGAACGCCACAACAGCCGGTAGGCGCTGCTTTAAGCTCACAAAGAGCCAAGTTTCGTGTCAAGGCGTTCAATACGGCATTAAGAACGCAAAAAACTATCTTACTATGCAAATGTACAAAAATAATGTGCAGGACAATACTTCGGACCGTCTTGATACTACGAAACCTGGCGAAATGGTTACATGGGTAAAGCCTGGCGATAGTGTGCGTTTCAAATATACGATGTGCGCGGCTGGTGAGCTGGCGAGTCAGTTTGCGGATAAATATATAACAAACTATAAAATTGAAACCAATATGACTGGTTACTTGTTTGGCAAGACTGTGAACGATTCTCCTTATACGGGGACATCCAAGATAATCGGTACATCAAATGCTACGCCAGGCATCGGCCCATTCCCAAACGGCACTGCGTCGAGCCATAAGTATGAATACACTACTGCATCACCTAGTGATAATGCCGACGAAATGTATTCATGTGCCGGCGGTGGTTCAAGCGACTATTATCGCATTCACGATATTCGCACGAATAATCTTTCGGATACTGCCTATTTGACGGCTCGCGAGAATTGTAAGGCTGACGATTATGAGAATATCACCGATGTAGGTCATAGCTTCATCCAAAAAGCTACATGGTCAGATATTTGGTATAACAATGGTACTGCTGTACCTGGTCATACTGGTGGCAATGCTACAGTTGTTGGGCGCATTAATGTTCCATATAATTATTCCACAGTAATTAAAACGACTGCCGCTGGCGGTAATGTGGTGCTAGGTCAGTCGGTGGGCGCGCAAGTACAACTTAAAATAGCAAAACGCACAAACACTCCAGTTCAGGCAGCGGATTATGCGACTTATTCAAAGTTAACGAAGTATCGTTTAATACGGGTTAGGGTATCTCCATCTGTGGGTATAAGTGCTGATGATTACAATAGGGAAATCAAGAATCAGGAATATGCAATTGAAGATACTTCCGGCGATCAAAGATTAAACACTCTAACTACTAAAATAGCTTATTGTAGAACAAATGGTGTAAAATGCGAGGTTGTGGCCTACGATAACGGTAAATATTATGCCGGTGATGATTTAGTCCATAATATTGACGGGTCATCAGATAGCGTCACTATCCCAGACACTAATAGTGGCGATTATGCTGTAGGTACGAAAATTTGTTATATTGCTGCAGTTTGGCCATCCGATAGTCATGGTTTTGCGAATCCGAGCACGGCCATTAATGAAAGCAACCAAGGAGAGGCATTAACTGAAACCGGCTCACGTTGGCACTTGTCGAGCCCTAGCTGCTTTACCGTCGTTAAACGCCCAACCCTCTCATCTCTTGGAGGCGACCTATATGCGCCGGGCGGGATTCTTGGCGTTACCACCAAGCGTGGCGCAGCAAGTGGATCGGGCAGTTCGCTATTTGGTAGCTGGAGTGAGTATGGGCTAGTAGCTGGCACTTCAAAAAATACCACCAAGGGCGAGATTAAAGGCTTTGCCTCTGGCGCATCCTTATGGGGTGGAGGTACGACTAGTAATACTATAACCCGCGAGTGCTACTTCTCCAGCATGACATTCGCAAACAGCAACTGTGATGCTGGTACTAAAGAATTGGGTAAAGTTCCAATTAATGTAAAAGCTGCTAGCTATCCTGAACGTTTAGCGGAGCAAATCCGCACGCGTTATACGGACTCTACTAATAATGCTGCAAAAACTGATGCTTTCAAGATTAATGATGCTGGTGGGTGTGTATATGACCCTAATACTAACACATACAGAGAGAGTCGCACTAGTAGTGATAGTAAATTTATATGTTTACCTGGTGGAGCAAAATATATGCACGCCACAGCCAATGTCGCATATATTGCTAGCGATCGGAACTATTGTATGATTAAGGGTGATACCAACAATAGCCGCACGGCGGTAATTGAGGCGGATCACACACTAGTGATTGGCACTAATAACGTATATGGCAACAACAGAGATACAGGTAGAGGTAAAATCCCTGGCACGGGCTGTTATAGGGAATTCTACTCGAATATTTCAGAGATTCCGCAATCAATCTATATCGCAGACACGATTATTCTTAAAGATACCGTCGAACGTATGGAAAGCTGGTTAATCGCGAACAATATTTATACATGCGACCCTCGTTCTGGCTATAAAACAGCGAATGATGCAAGCGATCCATTGAATAAAAATACGATTAATTCTAGCAACTGTCATCAGCCGTTATTTATAAACGGCCCAGTCATCGCTAAGAATCTATATCTTTATCGTACTGGTGGCGGTAATGGTGGATCAAGCAATGCTACGCCTTCCGAGATATTCTATCTTGGTCCAGAAGCATATCTCTGGTCATACAACCAGGCTCAGCGCTATTCCCAGGCTACGACTACATATCAGCGCGAAATCGCACCTCGCTACTAAAGCATAGCCAACAAAAAATTTCCCCAAACTTTGGGGAAATTTTTAATGATTAACGGCCGCGTAATTTTTTGCGAATTTGTAATATGTTTGCCGATGTTTTTGTTGAACTTTTCAGGATTAACTGTAGAGCTAGCCAGTATTTTGTAGGGAAGTATTTCTTTTGCAACAAGCCAGCCTTGTCTGCTTTTGTGAAATCATTTTTAATTGTAACGATAAACTCCTGCGCAAGATCTTTTGGCAGGCGCTGTAAATTCCAATGAAACGCACCAAATTTAGCAGCTTGAATCGTATATTTTACCTCATCGGATATGTCGCATTTTTCTAAATATTTTTCAATGTCAGCATATTCTTCGACGACATAATTAACCTTTTCCAAACTCTTTACGCTTGAATTTGCATTGTCGGTTCTGTAATGTAGATAAGCATTTTTAGTGTAAACAATTTTCTTTGCGGCGCAAGCGGTCTTGAAGAAAAAGCCAGTATCCTGATATGAAGCGCCTGGGGTAGTGCGGAAACGAATTTTATTATCGTTTAAGAAATCGCGCCGATAGATTGCTGACCAAATGCCAGGTTCTTCAATAAGGATGCTGTAATCGTCAGAAATAGTTATTGCTTTGTTGAGTTTTTGGTTTTTTACGACTTCATGTATCTCGTCTTTATCGTCAAAATGATAATAATAATTTGCCTTTACAATATCCGCATCGGTCTTCTTCGCTAATTCATATAGTTTTTCGAAACCGTTTGCATCAATATAATCGTCAGATTCTACGATTCCAATATACTCACCGGTTGCTGCTTCTAGGCCACGGTTCATACTGTCGCCATAACCAGAATTCTTTTTATTAATTACCACGATATTAGAATTGTTTTTTGCATATTCATCCAAGATTGCACTCGAAGCATCGGTGGATCCGTCGTTTATGCATATAATTTCTATGTTTTTCAATGTCTGCGCACAAAGACTATCGAGACAATCCGGCAAATACTGCTCCACATTATAGATTGGTACTAATATAGAGAGTTTAATCATATTTATAGTATAATATATTCCAGAATAAACAGAGAAAACTAATTTAGCGATAACGTTTTTAGCCTCGTACGGGCAAAAAGACGTGTCTATGATTAAGGAGTGTATTACCTATGCCTAGACGAAATACGAAAGGTAAAATATTTGTATCATATCATAAACCTTTTAAGGTAATTGATAGAGACTTTATTATTCCAGTACATGCCGGTCGCGCATGTATAAAAAGGAACAAAGACAGCGAGATGACTAATGGCTACGATAAGGCTGTGCTTGATAGCATGATGGGCGACGATTCTGGCGATAATATATCAAGTCGCAATAACGAGTTTAATGAATGTACTGTGATGTATTGGGCCTGGAAGAATGCAGGCATTAGCAATATGGATTATGTCGGCTTTTTCCAGTATAGGCGACAATTGATTTTGAGTAATTATTTTGATAAAGCAAAAGACGACTTTGAAAAAAGAGTTTATAAATGTGTGCATTTTAAAAAAACCAACGATGCGTTCTGTAATAAGATTGGATTAAATGAAGATAGGATACTTGAGCTACTTAATGAATATGACTGTTTGATTCCCTACTCAACCGATCTGGCGGCCATGGACATCTCTTCGCCTTATGAAGATTGGGTTAGAAAAATACCTGGCGTACACGTAGGCGACCTAGTTAGGCTTCAGGACCTAATGAAAGAAAAACATCCAGAAATCGCAGATGCTTTTGACGAATATCTGAATTCTCCTAAAAAATTAATGTATCAAATATATATAGCAAAACCGGACGTTGTTAACGAGTATTGTAAATGGCTATTTGATATTCTTTTCGAGATAGATAAACATATAGACACATCATTATATTCAATTAATGGCAAGAGGACCATTGGATATTTGGCAGAAATCCTTTTCGGCTTTTATTTTACGATGATGAAAAAGGAGATAAAAATAAAAGAGTGTGGCGTAACTTTTATAGATGAATAGGAGCTATATATGGAAAAAAAGATAGAGGAAATAAAGAATAAACTAGCAATAGTGATTTTAGCATATGCCGATTATGAGAGCCTTGAATTAGCGCTTGCCAGCCATGCAAAATATTCCACAGAATCTGGGGTTGATATATATATACTACAAAACGGTCGTGGCACGTATGATTGTGAAAGAACATATGAGGTGGCTAAACGGTATCATTATTTATATCCAGAGACAATATTTGTGGTTGACGATATAAGACCAGATATACCGTTCAAATCGCTTAAAACGCTATTTGGCAGTAAAAGGTTTAAACAATATGATTACATTATTAAATTAGATGATGATGTAATGGTTTTGACGGAGGATTGGATAAATAAGCTGTGCGCCTGTTTCGTAAAAGGGAAGGAACAGTATGGTGACGATTTTGCTTATGCAACGTCGCTAGTAAATAACAATCCGTATGGATTCAAAAAAATAATTGATTACTCCAAAGAGCTTCAGGAAGAATATTATTCAAAGATTGCGAGGAGACACTATGTGGGACCGGACTTCGATTATGCATTCGGTCCTCACAGGATTTTACCTAAAGACGAAATCTATTCTGGGGCAAACGGCACAATTTGGCGTTATCCGTACATAGCAAGATGGCTGCACGAGAAGACTACGATGAGGCCGCAATGGTATGTAAGTTTTTCATCTAAGTTAAAAACGGAGCTGGTTAATAATAAAGAGCGTTATTCGATCAACTGTCTACTGTTTGAGAAAAAACTATGGTTAGAAGAATTATCTACGGTTGAGCCAAAGAGTACGGATGATGAACATCTTCTCCAGGCGTATTGTCTAAAATACAACAAGAAAATATTAGCCGACTTGTCGATTCCTATGATTCACTTATTCTTCTTTTCGCAGAGGAATGAATGTAGGGATATGATTGATGATTTACGTGATTGCTATACGGACTATCTAAAATTGCCATTTCCAATTTCAATTTGTAGTAATAGACTAATTGAGATAGAAAATAGACTACGATTTACTGAACAAAGATATACAAAGCAGACCTCCAAACGTAATTCAGGTATTGTTATAAATGGGGCTAAATATCTGAAGGACAATGGCATTAAGCGTACTACTAAAAAAATGATGGATAAAATAATATGGCATTAAGAAGCTTTAAAATACAATCAATTGTTTTTCCAGTTGATGATAAGCATTCGCAGTGCAGGAAGTTATTTTATCGTGGCGACAAAGGGATATTGGATGGCGAAAAAAACGAACTAAAATTAGGCTACGCTCAAAAAATAGATTTAGTAACCTATATTAATGCATGCTCGTATAGAAAATGGAAGACATTTACGAACTGCAAAAAAGCATCAATCAATCTTTCAGTAAGTGGACCAGTTAGGGTAGCTTACGTAGGTTACAATAATGATTCGTCGTTCGTTCAGAAAAAAGTATTTTCGGAAGTGAATTATTGCAATCCTGGACAACAAGAAATAGAGTATGAGTTTCCCGATAATAATGAGCAAATGATTGGCGTAGAAATTACTGCCCTCGAGAGATGCATTATTCATGGCGGCAGCTTTTGCTTGAAGATTGATGAAAGCGAGATGCAGGAAGTTAATCTTTCTTTAGCTACCACCACCTTCAAAAAAGAAGATTTTATCAAAAAGAATGTAGATTTAATTAAGCAGCATATCATCAATTCTAACGATGAAATATCTAAGCATTTCTCGTTGCATGTTGTTGATAATGGCCGCACACTTAGTGTTAACGATATTAACGGGAAAAATGTCTTCCTTCATCCTAACTGTAATTCTGGCGGATCTGGCGGATTCGCGAGGGGTATGTATGAATCTATCCATCAGAAGAAAAAAGCGACACATGTATTGCTAATGGATGATGACGTGGTGGTTTTGCCGGAGAGCATAAAGCGCACCTATTGTCTGCTAAGACTTCTCAAAGAAGAGTATAGAAATTCCTTTATAAGCGGAGCAATGCTTTACTTTGAAGACCCAATAAGGCAACACGAGGATGTTGGTACCATCATAAGCGATGCCGATAGCTGCAGATTCAAACCGCTAAAAGATGTTTTTAATCATGAGAATATACTTGATAATTTAAAAAATGAATGTATATTACCGAAGCGCGGCAATATGTACTCTGCATGGTGGTATTGCTGCATTCCTATGCACGTCATAGAGAAAAATGGCTTGCCCCTGCCGTTATTTATTCGCGGCGATGATTGCGAATATTCGTTGCGTTGTGGGGCTAATATGATTACTATGAATGGTATTTGTGTCTGGCATATGGGTTTTTCGACAAAATATAATGCCGCGTTTGATTTATATCAAAAATATCGTAACTGGCTAATAATGCAGTCGACATCTGGCGTACTGCAAGAGATCAATCTGATGAAATGCATCCAAAATGCCTTTAGGCTGGAGTTACTAAGGTTTAACTATGATGCGGCCGAATTAATAATCCGCGCCGTGGAGGACTACTCTAAAGGTCCGAATTTCATTAAAAACGTAGATGGTGAAAAAAATACGAATGAAGTATCTAAGTTAAATGATAAATTGACACCACTAAGCGAACTTGGCTACGATAGTATGCCTAATGTTCAATCATTTTTTAGCTATACGCCACCTACACTAAAAGAGAGAGTAGTCGCAAAGCTTACTTGGAATGGCCAAAGATTCTATCCGGAATGTTTGAGCAGCAATAGAACATCAGTCATTAGTTTTAATGAATTTTTCCAACTTCACGGGACGGTTGGAAAAAGTAGGCTCCTCGCAATAAATCCGTTTAGCGCGAGCGGTATTTACCGAGTGAAGGATAAAAAACGCTTTAAGACCCTTATGCGTCGTTTCAAAAAAATAAAAAAATATTACATCCGCAATAGGGATGCCATAACCAAAGAATATTCGTGTGCAAAGAAAGAGTTGACATCTGAAAATTTTTGGAAAAAGTACCTAAAGATTAAGTAAATACATCTTCTGTAGAATTATAGTGAAACGTATAGGCAATATGAAGAAAAAGACGTCAAAAATGCAACCCAAAGTATCCATTATAGTACCCATCTATAACGTGGAACAGTATCTAAATGAGTGTATCGATAGTATTATAAATCAGACCATTAAGGAAATTGAGGTAATATTAGTAGATGACGGCTCTCCTGACCGCTGCGGTGAGATAATAGATGAATACGCCAAGAAAGATGGACGAGTAATCGCAATCCATCAAAAAAACAGCGGCTATAGTTCGGCGGTAAATAAAGGCATAGATTTGGCCAGTGGTGAATATATCGGCATCATTGAGTCTGACGATTTCGTTGAACCCGACATGTATGAAACGTTGTACAGAAATGCTAAGTATAATAATACGGACGTTACGAAGGGCATGTTCTTCTTTTACAATCCTACTGCCCCTGAAGGTTCTCGAGATAAAATTTACTCTAGTTCGAAAGATATTGATTTGATGCTCGCTCCAGACGGCGCATTTCGCGCGGCGGAATGGCCTCGTATCGTGGCTTTTCATGCGTCAATATGGTCCTCCATTTACCGTTCGGATTTTATTAAGAAAATAAAAATCCCACAGTCGGCGGGTGCCTCTTATCAAGATTTTCCTTTTATGGTGGACGTAATGTGTAAGGCAAAGCGTATTTCTGTAGTGAAAAAACCATTTGTGCACTGGCGCAATGAGCCGAAGCAGGGCAATTCAACCAGCGCTCGCGGGAAAAAGCTACTCTTGATGGCTAAGAATACCAAAGCAGGATTAGAGAATCTTAAAAAAAGTGGATATTATGATGAGTTAAAGGAAGCATTCTTCGTGCATGCCTTTTGGACTAATATTAATTTCTTTTTTAGAATAGAGAGACGATACAAGAAGATATACTTTGAGAAATTGAAGGACATTTTTTCTAGCATAAGGAATGATGCGGATTTTAAGTATGAATATTTTAGGCCAGAAGACAGGTATTCGATGTGGATCCTGCTGAGATGCAATAATTACCGCCTATTCGAGCTCAGCTATATTATGGGCGGAATAAAACGAAAGATTAAGAAAACGCTAACCAAGGACAGATAGTCGCCTAATGCGCATCGTTCATCTCATCGTGCACGTTGTGGCGCATTCGATGATCCCACCTTCGTATTTTTGGTAAGTCGTGTTTTTGCCATCGGAAATAATACCGCTCGTAGGGAAGCCCAACTTGCCACTTTCGAATCCATTTTTTGCCCAAACTTCACGTATTTTTCCACTAGATTCAAAGAAGCCGGTTTTGTCTGATCCAACTATCAAACCATTTTCGAAAGCCTGCCACAATATGCCAGTAGACGAATTCGAGCCAGCAGGTTCAGTCGGATAGCCAATTTTCTCAACGAGCTTCTCCCATTCTGTATATATTTTTCCAGTAATAGTGCTGTATTTTTTGCCGTCAGTACTCACGATGATCCCACCTTCGTATTTTTGGTAAGTCGTGTTTTTGCCATCGGAAATAATACCGCTCGTAGGGAAGCCCAACTTGCCACTTTCGAATCCATTTTTTGCCCAAACTTCACGTATTTTTCCACT